>JAESGH010000104.1_pt1 | contig 277180 bp, 258 predicted proteins | sample 9269641 | NCBI WGS metagenome assembly JAESGH01 (sample SAMN14515345, study PRJNA621665) | algae metagenome | isolation source: Phormidium tanganyikae FI6-MK23 and co-occurring heterotrophs from granitic... | place: USA: Fort Irwin, California | collected 1998-05-24
CGACCGAAGCAGGACATTCGTTCCTCCCTGTGGCGCAGCCATGGGGAGGTGGCAGCGCGAAGCGCTGACGGAGGGGCGATGGCGCAACGTTGCTGCCCCTCCACCACCGCCTACGGCGACGGTCCCCCTCCCCATCGCTACGCGACAGGGAGGATGCTTCCCGCTTCGTCATCCCGGACTTGATCCGGGATCTATCGCGGCGTTGAAGTCGTGGACCCCGGATCAAGTCCGGGGTGACGAATGTCTGGAAACCACCCCAAAGCCGCCATCAGCGCCCCAGGGCCTCAACCCACCTCCGCAATCTCTCCAGCCCTGTCGCCGAGCAGATAGCGCGGCCCTGCACCGCGCTGCGACGCCTTGTCCTGCGCGTTATAAAGCCCGCATTTCTTCAAGGACAGACAACCGCAGCCGATGCATTGGTCGAGCAGCTCACGCGTCCGCGCCAGTGCCGCGAGCTGCGCATCGATCCGCTCGCGCAGCCCGGTGCTGATCCGCGTCCAGTCGGCGGCGTTCGGCGTGCGTCCCGCAGGCAGGCGCGCAAGCTCGCCCGCGATCTCATCGAGGCTCAGCCCCATCTGCTGCGCGATCAGGATGAAGGACACGCGGCGGATGTCGGCGCGCAGAAAGCGCCGCTGCCCGCCGGCGGTACGCAGCGCCTCGAGCAAACCCTTCGCTTCGTAGAAACGGATCGCCGACACGGCGGTGCCGGTACGCGCCGCCAATTCGCCGATCGCGATCAGGTCGGTCCGATGCATGGCCGTGTTCATTCGCTTTCCGCTTGACCTAAACCTCACTTGAACTTTCATACCCGCTGCGTCAACCCGAATCACGAAAGCAGAACCATGACGCACCCCTTCATCGAACATGTGAACCTGACCGTCAGCGACCCCGATCGCACGGCGGGCATCCTGTCGGCCATCTTCGGCTGGCACGAACGCTGGCGCGGCCCGGCGCGCGACGGCGGCCGCACGATCCACCTCGGCAGCGATGCCGCCTATGTCGCGCTCTATACCGGCCCCGATGGCCAGCACGCCGACGCGCGCTATCCGAAGGGCGAGCCGCTCAACCATGTCGGGGTGCAGGTCGATGATCTCGATACGATCGAAATGCGCGTGAAGGCGGTGGGCCTGACCCCCTTCAATCACGGCGATTACGAACCCGGCCGCCGCTTCTATTTCTTCGACCCCGACGGCATCGAATATGAAGTCGTCAGCTATGCGGAGCCGCGCCCGCGCTGAACGGCGCAACATCCTGCATTCACAAGCGTTCATCGCTTGTCAGGGGGAACAGCAGGAGTCTCGACCGATGAGTGACGACATTACCACGCAATTCTGGCAGGCGCTCGACGCCAGCCCCTATGTCATGGCCGGCCTGACCGGCGAGCGGCTGCATCATATCCCAATGAACGCGCAGCTCGACAAGGACGCCCACAGTGCCTTCTGGTTCTTCACCGCGACCGACAATCGCATCGCAGGCGGCGGCCCCGCGATGGCGCAGTTCGCGGCGAAGGGCCATGACCTCTATGCCTCTATTTCGGGTGAGTTGCGCCGCGAGGACAGCCGCGCAGTCCTCGACAAGCTCTGGAACAACGGCATCGCGGCCTGGTATGAAGGCGGCAAAGATGATCCCAAACTCGTCCTGCTCCGCTTCGACCTCGAAGACGCCGAAATCTGGACCGCTGAGCCGAGCCTGAAGGGCATGTTCAAACTCGCGACCGGCATGACGATGAAGGAAGGCGACCTCGGCAAGCACGCGGAAGTGGCGCTCTAGACCGACGGCGCAATCTGCCCTTCGCGGAACTCGAAGCCGCCCTCGCGGTCGCGTTCGAGTAAGGCAGGCCCATCGAGGTCGACCCACCGTGCGCGCTGCGCGAGCACGAAAGCGGGCGCAACCGCCAAGCTGGTGCAGAGCATACAGCCGGCCATGATTGACAGCCCCGCCGCGTCGGCTGCGTCGGCGAGCCGCAGCGCCTCGGTCAGCCCGCCCGCCTTGTCGAGCTTGATGTTCACCCCGTCGTAGAAAGGGCCGATCCGCCCGACATCTGCGACGGTGTGGCAGCTTTCATCGGCGACGAATGGAATCGGGGCGTAGATTGGGTCAAGCAATGCGTCGGCGCCGACCGGCGCCGGTTGCTCGATCATCTCGACGCCCATATCGGCGAGCGCCTCGGCCTCGCTCAAGATATCGATCTGGCCCCAGCTTTCGTTGGCGTCGGCAATCAGTCGCGCATTGGGGGCGCCCTTGCGCACCCCGGCGACGCGCAGGCGGTCGCCCTCGCCGGTCAGCTTGATCTTGAGCAAATGGTAGCCGTCGGCCTCGGCGGTGGCGGCGGCCTCCGCCATCGCGCCGGGCGAGCCGAGCGATATGGTGTAGGCCGTCGTCCGTGCGGTCGGCGGACCATCGCATCCCGCAAGCTGCCACAGCCGGAGGCCACGCTGCCTCGCCTCGAGATCCCACAGCGCGCAATCGATCGCGTTGCGCGCGGCACCGGGCGGCATCAATTCCTGCACAGCCGCCCGTGCCTCGGCCGCGCCCATTTCGGCGATATAGGGGGCGACACGCAAAAGCTGGTCGCGGCATCCGACGGCATCTTCGCCGAGATAATAGACTGGCGTGCCCTCGCCGCGCCCGATCGCGCCCTCGCCCTCGACCTCGGCGACCACCACATCGACATGGGCGGTCGCGCCGCGGCTGATGATGAAGCTTCCCGCCACCGGCCAGCGTTCGACGCGCGCGCTTTTCAGATGAACGGCCATCGTTCCTTCCTATGGCCGTTTCGACGTTTCGCAAGCGGGCTTTGCGGCAATGGGACTTCGGCTATCAGGCGCCGTTGGCGCGGATCCACTTTTCGACCACCGGCGCAATATCGTCGCGCCACTTGCGGCCGTTGAAAATGCCGTAGTGGCCGACCCCCTTCGCCATCAAATATTTCTTCTTGTCGGCCGGCAGCGACTTGGCGAGCGTCAGCGCCGCCTTCGTCTGTCCGAGCCCCGAAATATCGTCGCGTTCGCCCTCGATCGCGAGCAGACCGATATCGGCGATCTTGGTGAGATCGACCGGCTTGCCGCGATGGAGCATCTCGCCCTTGGGCAGTGCGTGGCGCTGGAACACGACATCGACCGTCTGGAGGTAGAATTCAGCGGTCATGTCGCAGACCGCCCGATACTCGTCATAGAATTCCTTGGTCTTGTCGGCGCTTTCACCATCGCCTTCGACCAGATGTTTGAACATCGACCAATGGCTCATCATGTGATTGCCTAGGTTCATCGACATGAAACCCGCAAGTTGCAAAAAGCCCGGATAGACGCGCCGCCCCGCGCCTGGATACCAGGCGGGAACCGTGACGATCACATTTTCCTGAAACCACGCATAGGGCCGCGTCATCGCATGTTCGTTGACCGCGGTCGGCGCCTTGCGCGTATCGATCGGCCCGCCCATCATGGTCAGGGTCTTCGGCCGGCACTTGTGCTTGTCCGCCGCCATGATCGCGGCCGCCGCATAGCTCGGCACCGAGGGCTGGCACACCGCGAGCATATGCGCGCCCGGCCCGATGTGCTCGAGCCAAGAAATGACATAATCGATATAGTCGTCGAGGTCGAACTTGCCGGCTTCGAGCGGCACGTTGCGCGCGTCGCGCCAGTCGGTGATCCAGACGTCATGCTCGCCGATCATCCGCTCGACCGTGCCGCGCAGCAGCGTCGCATAATGGCCGGACATCGGCGCGACGATCAGCAGCTTGGGTTTGCCCGCGCTCTTCTTGTGCGTGAAATGCTTGAGCTGGCCAAAGGGCTTTCGCGCCTCGACCTTTTCGGTGACGCGGACGGTCTCGCCTTCGGACACGGTCTCGTAAAGTTCGAACCCCGGCTTGCCGCGCGGCGCGGCAGCATGGGCGAAGACTTCGAGCGCCGAGGCGAACATCGGGCTGCCGCCAAAATAGCCGAGGGGATTCGCGGGATGCTGAATCACCTGTGCGCCGGCGGTCGCCAGCGCGCTGGCCCCCGCGAGCCAACTCTTGTGCATTTCAAAGGCATGATACAGCATTATCGATAGTCCTTGCGTCCGGGGCGGCGCTCTGGCGGCGCCTGCTTTCGGACCAGTCTAGGCTATCGGTGTCATTGTGCAATGCATCAAAGCCATTGCACCGACATTTCATCGGCAATATCATGCGACGGCGGACGCCGGTGCGTCCTTCGGAGTGAATATGTCTGAGATTGCGGGCAACCGCTAACATCCCGGTGGAGGGGATGGTGCAAACGCCGTTGGCCCATGGGTCGGCGCGCCTGTTGTTGCCTATAGTCTCGGACAATATCCCAATGAACATCTCGAAATCGGAACAGCGCGTGCTGCACGTGCTGGCGCAGGGTGGCATGATCCGCCACCGGCGCGATGATGGCGGCCGCCTTGTCGAGGCGCTTTGCGTTACGCGCGACGGCCATATCCTTGAAAACGGGGGCCTTGAACTATTCCAGCGCCTCCGCCGCCGCGGCTTCATCGCGTCGCACCGCGGCATGCCGTACCGGATCACGCAGTCGGGCCTGCGCGCGGTGCGCGCACAGCTCGACAACCGCTGATCGCGCATATTGGGGGGGAGCGCGGGTTCGCGTCCGCGCTCCCTTTGCGCAGCGCAGCTTCATGGCGCATGAAGCTGCACGCCACTTTGCGGCGTTGAGCGGCACCGGCGCGGCTGCTAGGGCGATGACAATGGCGACCAAATCCGACCCACCCGTCCCGCCCCGCAAGCTGTCGAGCCTGCGCATGGTCTGGCATCACGCAAGCAAATATCCGCTGCAACTGTTGATCGCGGCGATCGCGCTCGGCATCGCCGCGCTCGCGACACTCGCGATCCCCTACCAGTTCAAGGAAATGATCGATTCGGGTTTCGTCGCCGGCGGCGGCGACGTCGCACCGCATTTCCGCTTCTTCTATGTGATCGTCGTGATCCTCGCGCTCGCCACCGCGCTCCGCTTCTATTTCGTGAGCTGGCTCGGCGAACGCACCGTCGCCGACATCCGCGAGGCGGTGCAGCAGAATCTTCTCCGCCTCGCGCCCGGCTTCTTCGAAGAAAACCGCCCCTCCGAAATCGCCTCGCGCATGACCGCCGATACGGCGATTATCGAGCAGACCGTCGGCACCACCGTCTCGGTCGCGCTCCGCAACACGGTGATGGGGATCGGCGGCATCGGTTACCTCTTCTCGCTCTCGCCGAAGCTCACGGCGGGGATATTGGTCGGCATCCCGGTCATCATCCTGCCGATCGTCCTCTTGGGCCGCCGCCTCCAGAAGGTCTCGCGTTCGAGTCAGGACCGCGTCGCAGACATCGGCGCCACCACCGCCGAACAGCTCGGCGCCATGAAGATCGTCCAGGCCTTCGGGCAGGAACAGCGCGAGGCAGGCCGCTTCGCCGACGCGGTCGAGGCCAATTTCGCGACCGCCAAGCGCCGCATCCGCCTGCGCGCGATCATTACCGCGACCGTCATCGGCCTGCTGTTCGGCGCGATCACGACCCTGCTCTGGTATGGCGCCGCGGGGGTCGCGGCAGGCACGATCACCGGCGGCACGATCGCCGCCTTCGTCCTCACCGGCGGCCTCGTCGCGGGTGCGTTCGGCGCGCTCACCGAGGTCTATGGCGACCTGCTCCGCGCGGCGGGGGCGGCCGAGCGCCTCAACGAATTGCTCGTCGCCGAGCCGACGATCGCGCCACCCGCCAGTCACCGCCTGTTGCCCGATCCCGCGATCGGCACGCTGGAATTCGACCATGTCGAGTTCAACTATCCGACGCGCCCCGACGCCCCGGCGCTCCATGATTTCAGTCTCGCGATCCGCCCGCGCGAAACCGTCGCGATCGTCGGTCCGTCCGGTGCCGGCAAGTCGACGCTGTTCCAGCTCGCCGAGCGTTTTTATGACCCCCAGTCGGGCCAGATCCGCCTCGACGGCGTGCCGTTGACCGAGGCCGACCCCGCCGACATCCGCGCGCGCATCGCGATGGTGCCGCAGGAGACGGTGATCTTTGCGGCCTCTGCCCGCGATAATCTCCGCTACGGCAACTGGCTGGCGACCGACGACGAACTCTGGGAAGCGGCCCGCGCCGCCAATGCCGAGGAATTCCTCCGCAAGCTGCCCGACGGTCTCGACACCTTCATGGGCGAAGGCGGCGCTCGCCTGTCGGGCGGCCAGCGCCAACGGGTCGCGATCGCCCGCGCGCTGCTCCGCCGCGCGCCGCTGCTGCTGCTCGACGAAGCGACCTCGGCGCTCGACGCCGAATCCGAAAAGCTCGTGCAGGACGCGCTCGAAACGCTGATGCACGACCGCACGACGATCGTTATCGCGCACCGTCTCGCAACCGTGCGCGCCGCCGACCGCATCATCGTGATGGACGAGGGGCGGATCGTCGAGGAAGGCCGCCACGACGACCTTGTCGCCGCCGACGGCCTCTACGCCCGCCTCGCGCGGCTGCAATTCCAGGACAAGCTTGCCGCCGCCTGACGCCACACCCTTCGAAGGACGCACCTCCTATGCCAGCGACACTCTATGACCTGACTGTCCCCGCTTATACGAATGGCTTGCGCGCCCTCTCGGGCCAGCTCGCGAAGGCGCTCGAATGGGGCGAGGCGAACGGGGTCGGCGAGCTTCAATTGATCGGCTCACGGCTCGCGCCCGACATGTTTCCCTTGGCGACGCAGGTTCGCTTCACCTGCATACAGGCGACGCAGCCGGCGACGCGTCTCGGCGCTGACGGCGCGCCCGAGCTTGGCGACGACGCCACCGACTTCGCCGGACTGCAGACGCAGATTTCGACGACGCTCGCGTGGCTCGCTTCCGTCGATCGCGCCGCGCTCGACGGCGACCCCAACCGTCCGGTCGGTTTCGATCTGCCAAACGGCATGGCGTTCGACATGACCGCCGTCGCTTATGTGCGCGACTGGGCGCAACCGCAATTCTACTTCCATCTCGTCGCCGCCTACGCCGTGCTCCGCCACATGGGCGTCCCGCTCGGCAAGGTCGATTATGTCGGTTACATGATGCAGTATCTGCGACCAGGGACCGCGCCATCGGCCTAACGCGTCGGCTTTGGACCGAAGGTGGGCATTCGCTCCTCCCTGTGCCGCAGCCATGGGGAGGTTGCAGCGCCCTTCGACTGCCTTGCAGGCGCTCAGGATAAACTTCACCCTTGGCGAAGCGTTGACTGAGGGGCAATGGCGCCACCATTGCGGCCCCTCCACCACCGCCTGCGGCGGCGGCCCCCCTCCCCATCGCTACGCGACAGGGAGGATGCTTCCCGCTTCGTCATCCCGGACTTGATCCGGGATCCATCCCAGCGTCGAAGTCATTGACCCCGGATCAAGCCTGTCCTGAGCCTGTCGAAGGGTCCGGGGTGACGAGTGTCGGGAATCTACCCCAAAGCCACCAAAAGAACGTAACGCGGCTAGATCAGCCCGCCATATTTGTGGATGCCCGGGAAGGCGAGCTTCTCGCCGCCATTGCGCCGGATCGCGCCAATCGCCTCGTCGACGCGCAAATAGCGCGCGCGTGCGTCGGGTTCGAACATCAGCACCGGCTGTTCGGTGCGCTCCGATGCGAGCTTCACGAGTTGCCCGAGTTGGGCGAGGTCGACCGCTTCGCCATTCCAGCGGATCGTGTCGGCCGTATCGATCGTGACGCGATTTTCGTCGAGGACTTTGCCTGTTACATCCGGCCCCTGCGGAAGCGTGATGTCGACGCTGTGCGTCGGCGGCGGGATCGTGATGATGAACATCACGAGCATCACCAGCATCACGTCGATCAGGGGCGTTGTGTTGATGTCGGGATCGCCATTGGGATCGGCGCGAAATATGCTTTGGTGGAAGCGGCTGCGAAGCTTGCGCATTTTGTGTCTCCCCATCTCGCGGGGCGGCCCGAGTCCAGGCACCATCCCCGTACCTTGGGCTGAGGCGTCCACCGCGAAAGCCTCGACCTATTGTTACGGTATAACATTATACGAAAAGAGCAAATAAAAAGCGCTACGCGTCGAGCCGGCCGCATCGGCCCAACAAGAAAGGGCGGCACCTTTCGGTACCGCCCCTCTTGTCTTCAAACCCGAACCGGGTCGGAAATCTTACATGCCCGAACCCGGACCGTACTTGATTTCCACGCGGCGGTTCTGGTCGTTGCGGACGCCGTCGGCGGTCGCAACGGCCGGGCGCGATTCGCCGAACGCTTCGGCCGAGATCGAGCCGTCCGAGATACCGCGAGCGGTCAGGTAGCTGCGAACCGCATCGTTGCGGCGCTGCGACAGACCGACGTTGTACTTGGCCGAACCCGAACGGTCGGCGTGACCGGCGAGCCAAACCTGCGTACCCGAGCAGCCGCGGTTGTAAGCGCTGATCGCGTTGTCGAGCGTAGCAGCCGCTTCCGGCGTGATGTTCGACTGATCCCAGTCGAAGTACACGATGTACGGCCCAGGCTCGCACACAGCCGGCGGCGGAGGCGGCGGCGGGGGCGGCGGGGGCGGCGGGGGCGGCGGCGGCGGCGGGGGCGGCGGCGGCGGCGGTTCAGCGCCACCGAAGTTGTACGTCAGCGTCCCCAGGATCGAGTGCGAACGGAAGCGCGTCGAAACGTCGCGGCCAACCTGGTCGACCAGGTCGATCCCGCTGGCGTTGAAGAAGCGATACTTCAGGCCGACATCCCAGTTCTTGGTGAGCGGAGCGCGGATACCCGCGATCGCCTGCCAGGCGAAGCCGGTGTCCGAATCGTCGAGGAACGGACCGGCAAAGACCGGCTCGACCGAGACGCGCGCAACACCTGCACCACCGCCGATGAAGCCCTGCAGGCCATCATCGTCGCCGAAGTCGAGCAGGCCGTTGACCATGAAGCTCAGCGCATTCGAATCGCCGTTCAGCGCGGTCGAACCGATGAAGGGCACGCCGGTACCGCTCGGGCTCTGCGGGATACCCGGCGCCGAGAAGCTGCCCGACTTGATGTCGGCTTCGCGGTAGCCGACCTCGACTTCCGCGCGGAAGCCTCCGAAATCGTATCCGACGGTGCCTTCAACGTCATAGCCATTGCGATGATTGAGGTTTGCGGCGTTATCGATGGCACCGATGTCGAGGTCCATGTCCTCGATGATCATCACACCACCACCAACACCGACATACCAGGAGTTGTCGCGCGCCAAAGCTGGCGACGCCAGGGCAGTGGAGGCCAACGCCACAGCGACGGCAAGCTTCCTCATAGTAGATTCCCCTTTCAATTGAGATTTACGTCTCGACAGACGTCCTACTCGTCCCTTTGGTTCCGTGCAAGCTAACAAATCGTCAATCTGTTGCCAAAAAGTCGCACTTAACAGATCAATATTGGCAAAATCAGCCTGATTTCAGAATACCATGCGCGTCGAGGACCGACAGCAGCGCCGCGATGGCGGCGCGGGCTTCGACGTCCACTGTCGCGCCCCCGGCGGGAGCCGGAATCGCCGCGGGACCGATCCATAGCCCGCCTTCGAAGCGCAGCAGCGCCCCGTCGCTCAGCCGGATGATGCGCATCCCGCCGCGCGGCGCGACGAAACGCCAGCCGCCGTCGGTCCAGATCGCGATAGTCCCTCCTCGCCCCGACCATTCGCCGCCCGCTCCGGCTGCGACGAGCCAGCACTCACCAGCGACCGGTTCCGGCGGCGGCGTCGCAACGGGCCCGGCTTCGACCGCCGGATGCAGCAAGGCATCGAGCAGGGCAAGCGCCTCATTGTGCGTTACCTCCTTCTGCGCCTGCGCGACGGCAAGCAATGGCAGGGTGAAACGAGGGGTAGCAAGCGTATCGGTCATCATCCGGTCCCATCAGTTGAGCGTCAGGAAAAGCGGCCGCGAACGGCCCAGGTCGCCGACCTGTCGAACGGCAAGCACTGCCGCAACCGGCAGGCTCGCGACGGCCGCCGCGTCAAGGTGCAGGGCCTGCGCGGTGGTCGTCCATGGACCGGCGCCCGGGACCGGCGGCACCGGGGCGATCTCCCAGGCTTCGCGGCTTTCGCCAAGGGGCAGGTCGACATGATCGCGCCACCCGGTGTCGAAGCGGCTGCATCGCGTCCATTCGACAGCAAAACCCCCCGCGCCATCGGGGCGCACCCGGCCATGCACCGGGGGGAGCGGCGCCAGCGCTTGCCCCACGGCCGGCAGCAGAGCCTCGGCAACCGCCGTGCTAGCCCGCCCGGCCCATTGCAGCACCGCCGACCCGCTCTCGACCAGCTGCGCTACGGCATCGGGAACCGGCAACAACGCGATATCGTCGAGGAGGACGAACGGCGTACCGGCGGGATGACTGGCGATCTCCGACCCGCCGCGCCCGCGCAGCAATCGCGAAAGCCGCCATTCCGCGGCGCCGATCCGTTCCGCCGTTCCGAACTGCACCATCTCGGTTCCCAGCATCGCGCGGTTGGCGCCACCGAGAAGCGAAGAATTTTCAACCGATTCCAGCATCATGGACGGATTGGCGAGCGTTACGACAAGATCGTTTGCAAGGTCGATCAACGCGCCGCCCGAGGCAGGCACCGCGCCCGCCAACGCGCCAAGCGCGGCGGCGGGGCGCACCATCCCGAGCGCGATCGGCTCGGCATCGGGGGCGGGACAAATCCAGATATCGGCGCCGCGCCATCCCGCATTGCTACCCGCCGCGGCGACCAGCAGACGCGGGGCGGAGGCTGGACTGGTCCCGATGTTCGGGCAATCGAACAGATGGACGACAGTTTCGCCGTCGGGCCAGTCGGGCGGTGTTACGGCCTGCCCACCATCGGCATCGATCGCGGTTACCGGCAGCGGCTGATGACGACATAGCTCGAGCATCACCTCCCCGCCCCGCACCGTTCGCGACACGCTCCTCCAGGCACTTCCGTCGGGGAGCACGACCGGCCCGCCGATCGGTAGCGCCAGCGCCGCGAGGTCGGCCCGCCAGATACAGGTTTCACGGTCGTCCGCCGCCGCTCGGGCAAGCGCGTGCGCCAGCGCATACGCGGACTCGGCGGGCAGTGCGGCGGGCAGGTCGACACGCTCCTCGCGCACGCCGCCTCCCGCGACTTCGGCCGACTGCTGACCCAGCTGATAATCGCGCGCGGGCTCATAATACCGCAGGTTCACAAGCCCGGGCAGCGACGAAAGCGGCGCGCGACGCTGCTCGACCCGATCCGCATCGCGGACCGCACGGCGCATTTCGGCAAAATCGGACAGCATCGACGGTTCGGACGCCGCGGCGGGCGCCAGCCGCCACCCCGCCGGACCACTGGCGAGCCGGACACCGTCGACCGCGAACAGCGGCGCCAACGCCTCACGCGCCCGTTCGCCCGACGCGGCATAGCCCGCAATCGGCCAGTTCCCCACGCAGCGCCCCGCCTCTCCCAACAGCACATCGCCGACAAACCCGCCATCGACCGCAGCGTCGTCGGCCTCGACTTCGAAGGTCAGCGACGGGATGCGGTTGCCGAAGCCGGCGAGTTCAAGCTCCTCGAACACCGCATAGGCCAGACCCCGAAACGCGCTCGCCGAGCCGATCCCGACCGCCGAGGCGACAAGCGGGTCCGCCGGCTGGTCCTCGCTCCCGTCATGCCAGCGAAAGGTGCAGCGCTCCCGGAAACTCCCGCCGGCACCGCGCAGCAAATTGCCGTCGGCCCATATCCGGCGGATCGCGCGGATCGGACGCGACGACAGCGCGACCGCCAGCGACACCGAATAGCTATATTCGGTCGTCGACGGCCGCCCCTTGCCGCCGCCGCGTTTCGCCCGCCGTTCGATCAGGTCGGTCGCCCAGATCACGCTGCCCGCCACGCGCATCGTCCCGAACAGCTTCGGGATCTGTTGGCCATAGGTCGACGCCTGGACCTTCAGGTCGGCAAGCCGCGTCCCTTCGCGGCCCTTCGGCTTGAAGATCGCGGCATCGGCCTGCTGTCCGATCGCAGCGCCCAGCGCCGCGCCGACCGGCCCGCCGACGATCCCGCCAACCACCGTCAGCACCAAAGTCGCCATCCTTACCCCCTATTGTTCGAGCCGCCACCGGGCGGCCGCGCGCATGACATCGTCCGAAGGCGACTCGACGACCCTCCGCAGCCCGGCATGCGCGTGAACCATGCTCGCGGGCCCGATGACCCCCAGATGATGCTGCCCGGCCGAAAGCGCGATCAGCGCCACGTCGCCGTCAGCCCGGTCGGACACCGCCCGGAACCCTGCCGTCATCAGCGCGGCAAAAATCCGGCCGCGGCGCCACCCGCGCAGCGGATAGTCATCTGGTGCCGGCAATGCGCACCCCACCGCCGCATAGGCGGCCCAGACCAGCCCCACGCAATCCAGCCCGTACCGCAGGTCACGCCCCTGCGCGCGGAACGGCACCCCCACCATCGTCCGCGCTGCCGCAAAGGCGTGCGCGCCCAAGGCCTCAACCACCGGGATAGCGCGTCAGCAGGTCATTCCCCGGCAAATGCGCCTCGCCGCGAAAATTGACAGCGTTGGCGAAACGGTCGCGGCATGTCGCGAGCCGCCGGTCGCATCCCTCGACCAGTCGAACGCGCACGGGAAGCGCGGGCACGAACGGCGGCATCTCCGCCAGCATCAGCTCTTCCGCGTCTTCGGCCACCACCGGGCTCGCCAATCCACATGCCCGCCCCTCCATCCAGAGCAGTTCGCCAAAGGCCATCGTGCCTGCCGCAACCGGCATATCGAGCATGACACGGCGCCCCTCGACCGCGACGACGCGCCGCACATGCGTGCGCGGCGCGAGGTCGACCCGGCATGCGCGGTCGCCCAGCCGCGCGCGGCACGACGGCGAAGTCGCCGGGCAAACCGGCGCATCGAGCCGCCGCGTCACGCCCTGCAGCTCCGCCGTAAAGGCTGCACCCCGCCGCTCGACCGCGCCCAGCGACCCGCGCGCTACCGTCACCGGCGCAACCTCGGGCGCGGTCCAGTCGGCCACGAACAGCTCGAGCTCGGCGCCGTCCCACCGCCCCGCGTCAAGGTCGGCGGCCGCAATCGCGTCGCTCGTCACCGCCCCTTCAAGGTCCATCGTCGCCGCATCGAGGCTGTCGTTCGTTTCCAGCGCCGACGGCTTCATTCCCGGCGCCGCGCGATAGGGGACGCCGCTGACGATCAGGTCATGATCGTGCGAGGTCAGCCCGATCACCACCCCGTCGCGCCGCGACAGCCGCCAGCACCAGGCAAGCGTCACCAACTCCTCGCGCAGCCAACCCGGCGCGCTCCCGCCGGGCCCGCTCACCATGGCGCGCGCACCTCGACCAGCGGCACGGTCGCGAGCTCGCCTGCGAGGAAGGTCGCGCGGCTGACCTCCAGCCGGTCCTCGGCGAAGCGCACCGGCACGTCGAACAAATATCCCGCCCGCACCGCGATCCCCGGCCCCGGCGGGGCGTCGAGCAGCACCTCGCCCTCGTCCGTTACGGCGAATGCCGCCGTCTCGATCCCGTCGACCGACACGCGCACGCTGCCCGCAACCGGCAGGCGAATGCTCCGCACCTGCATCGCCTCGCCCGCGCCATAGCGCTTCACCAGCGCGAATTGCCGCCGGCTCCCGTCGCCGACGCCCAGCAGCTGGTCGCCGTGCCCCGGCAGCCCGCCATCCGCGGCCGAGCTGTGATCGAACGGGTCACGAAAGCGGAACGCCCGCGCCGCCCCCCGCCGCGCCCGGAAAAAATCGGCGAGCGCGCGGACATCGCCCTCCGACCGCACGCCAGGTCCGGCGTCATAGCGCATCCGCGCCTCGGCCCATTCGCTCGCGCGCTGCTCGTGCCCCGAGGGCGAGCTCACGATCTGCGTCGAAAACTCGGTTACGACCATCGCCTCGCGCCCGATCGCGAGCGGGAAATCCACCGCATCATAAGCCTGCACCGCATCCTCCCCGTCAAAGCTCACGAACCCGTCGCGCGCGATCTGCGGCAGGTCCCAGACGAACGCCCGCGCGACCCCCGCACGCCGCGCCGCATCGGCGGCATCGGCAATCGCCGCCCACTGCGCGCGATCCTCGCCGCGCAGCACGAAGCCCGAAAAATAATGCTGCTCTTCGGCGGGATAGCCGAGCCGGTCCGCCATCGCTTCGCGCGCCCGCGCCGTCTCGGCCCCACGCCCGCCGGTCACCCAGTCATAATCCTCAAGCTGCAGCACGTCGAAGGCCGGCGCTGCCCATCCGGCCGGCACATTCGCCCGCCGCACCTCGGGCGCTGCCGCGTCGAGCACCGTCGGCAGATAGACGAGCAGGTGGCTGACGAGCCCCGCCGCACCCGCCTCGTCGCGCGCCGCCGCAACCAGCGCCGCGGTAGAGGTCGCGAGCAATTCGCCGAGAGCATCGAGCATCGCCTGCTGCGGCACGCTCAGGCTCGCTCGCACATCGGCAATCGCGACGCTCACCGGCCCCAGCGCCGCCGTCGTCGCCGCATCGTAAGCGCAAATTCGTCCCCCGGACGCGATCCACCACCAGGGTTCGCCGACCTGAAACTTCACGTCCAGCCCCGCCGCCACCCCGATCGCGACGAAGCTTCGCGCAACGAGCTGCAGGTAGCCCATGGCGCCTGCATGCGCGGGCGACAGCAGTGTCGAGGGCGGCGTCCATCCGGTCAGCGCCGGCGAGCCGTCGGCTGCGCGCTGCTTCCAGTCGTTCCAGCAATAAGCGTCGAAATATTCGTAGGATAGCGACCAGATCAGCCCCAGCCCTGCCGCCGCGCATTCCTCCGCGAACCCGACGTGCCACGCCGCGCACGGCGCATTGAGCACGCCCCCGGCCAGGCTCGCATAATATCCGCCGCCCAGCGCTTCGAGCCGCATATAATGGCTCATCCCGACATAATGGACGACATCGCCGCGATAGCCCAATTGCACGATCTGCCGCACCAGCCGAGCCGGCGTCAGATGATAGCTGTCGTCATAGCCGCTTGCGATTCCCAGTCCCTGCTCGGGCAGCACCGCATCGCCGATCGCCAGCATCGATCCCGACCCGCTGCACATGATCCCGCTCATCTCGGCCCAGCCCTCGGCGGGCGGGGCGAGCAGCGCCGAACTCCCGTCATAGGCCTGCGAAACCAGCGAGATGAACATCCGGTCGACATCGCCGGCCCACACCGGATCGGCCTCGCCGGGCAACAGGAATCCGCCGTCGAGAGTGTCGAAATCGAGCGTCACGACCGCATCTTCGGGCGTCCCGACCGCATAATTCCACAGCCGCACATACCAGGCGCGCGCCTCGCCCGCCGCGTCGCGCCCCTCGATCGTCAAGGTCGGTCCATGCAGCGCGTCGAGCGGCTTGATCCCGCCCGACCGCCAGCGAAAGCGGAGCTGCGTGCGCCGGAAATCGCGGCTTGTTTCATAGGCGAGCAGCGGATGATCCCAGCGATCCTCGGCCTCCCAGATCAGCCCCGCCAGATCTTGCCGGCTGTAGAACACAACCTCCACGCGCAGCGCCTGCGCCGCGGCCGGATCGTGCGGCGTTACGACGCTCGCCATCATCGGCCGCGCGAAATCGACGGTCCAGAAGCGCGGATCGAAGCGTTTCAGCCACCCCTTGCGATGATGCGGCTCGGCGGCCGCGACGAGCGCCCAGCCCATCAATCTTCCCCCGCAGCGACCGCGCGGCGAACCGCGCGCGCAATCTGCCGGCCCGTCTGTTCCAACCGTTTTGGTTCACTGCCTGCATCACCGCGAACATTTACGGTGATCGCGATCGTGCGGGCGTTCCCGCCCGTCTCGATCCGCCCGCTCGACGTCGGCACGAAATATTCGGGGCCGCGCTCGCCGACGCGATAGGCGCGCCCCGCACTGACCGGCCCGCCGGTCGCCCGCCCCGGCGCACCGAATACCGACGATGCGATCCCCTGCCCCAGCGCGAGCAGGCCGCCACCCCCGCCGCCCGAGCCGCCGCCCAGGATCGCCCCGATGCCGCTCTGGATCGCGGCGCGCGCAATGTCGGCCATGACCGACAGCGCCAGCCGCTTCAGATCCTCGAACCCCAGCTTGCCGGTCAGGATCGCGCGGGTCAGCGCCCGTTCGATCGCCTGCCCCGCCCGCTCCGCCTCGCTGACCAGCGGCCCGCCGATTTCGGCGCGCAGCGCCGCAACCTCGCGCCGGAACCCCGCTGCGTCGCCGCGCATCGCGCCGAACAGATCGTCCATCTCATCCATCGGGAAATTGCTCCATCATCGCTGTCAGCCCCGCACGGTCGACCGCCGCTTCGACGCTCCAATCACGCCAGCCGCCCAGCACCGCTGCGACATCGGCCGGCGTCGCCGCCCAGAATTCGTCGGGCCGCCAGCCGAGCGCGCGCGCCATCAATCCCAGCAGCGGCAGCGCCGCAGCCGCGAACCGTTCGTCGGTCACCTCAGCGTCCCTGCAATATCTGCCCCAGCAGCACGCGCAGCGCAGGCGCCACCGCGGCGAGCCCCTGTTCGACCAGCGCCTCGCCGACCTCCTCGCGGGTCAGCGTTTCGTCGCGGCCCCGGACGCAATGCCAGAACAGCGCCGCCAGTTCGCCGAGCGCAAGCCGGCCGTCCGCCGCGCGTTCGACCAGCGCGAACAGCGGCCCCAGCTCCTCCTCCGCCGCGACCAGCGCGGCAAAGCTCGGCCGCAATACCAGCGAACGCGCACCGACGCGCAGCGCCGCCTCGCCCCTCAGCGCGTTGGCCGCGCTCACAGGCTCACCACCGCGCCGCTGCTTTCCAGGTTCAGCGTGTAATTGCGCTCGCCATTATAATCGCCGGCATAGTCGAGCCGCGTGACCAGGAAGCGCCCGCGCATCCGCTCGCCACTTTCGAAGCTCAGCTCATAATCGTCGATCGTCCCCGACAGCGCATGGCCGCGCAGCCGCACCTCGGCATCGGAGCCGGTAAAAATCCCCGCCGCGCTGACCGACACCGATCGTACCCCGGCGCCCGACAACAGCTCGCGCCAGCCACCCGAATCCTTCGTTGTGACATTCACCCCTCGCCGTTCACCGACAATTGCGTCGTGCGCAATCCGGCCACGGTGGCAAAGACCGGCGGCGCCGAACCATTACCGATCTTTAACAGAAAAGCGCTCCCATTTTCGATTGCCATCGTCTAACCTCCTCAACATAAAAAGTTCTGCAAATGGGGAGAAGCAGGATGCTGATCACGGCCTTGTTGTTGGCAACCGCGGCACCGGCGGGGGCCGGCAGCGTCGACACGACGCGTGCCGCCTTCACCAAATGCCTACGCGAGCACATGAAGAAATCGCTCGATGCCAAGATGAGCGAAGCCGAATATGAAATGTCGCTGAAGGGCGCGTGCGACAGCGAACGCTCGGCGTTCCGCGCGGCGGTCACCGCGGCCAACCGCGCCGCCGGCGATTCCGCCGCCGATGCCGCCGAAAATGCCGACATGCAGGTCGAGGATTATCACGCGAACTTCACCGACAAGTTCAAGGATTACTCCTCGACGGGAACCATGCCGGGCGAGTGATCCGCTAATCGCTGTCAAAGCGCGCCCGACGAGTGCGCGGCTTCGGGGTCGGGAGCCGCGCTTCAGATCTCGTCATGCTGAACCTGTTTCAGCACGGCCCGCCCTCGCGTCGGGCGCAGTGCCGAAGGAAACGGCGAGCCGTATTGCCCAACGACCGCAACGCCCTTCGCCGCTAGGGTCAAGGCCCTAGGAAACCCCCGCCAGGCACCGGCACCGCACCACCAATTCGTGCCGCCACCCACCCTCGCGCGCGAAGGCGAACCGCGTCCGCACGACCCGCGCGGCGACGATCTCCCAACCCTCGGCGGCACCGCGCAGCCCGCCCACCACCGCGTCGATCCGCCCCGCCGCGGCATCGTCGAGCCCCGCGCCCTGGCCGTGCAGCACCACGCTCAACCGCACCTCGCGCCCCGCCCGGTCCTTGGTTCCCCAGTCGCTGCCCTCGGCCGCGCCGACCGAGACATAGGGCGCACTCGCCCGCGCCGGGACGCCGTCGAACACGCCGTGCACCAACGCGGCGAGCGCGGCGTCGGCCTTCAGCAGCATCAGCGCCCGGCCGCGCACGGCCTGTTCGGCGCCCGTCATCGGCCAGCGCCCAGCGCGATGCGCCACGGCTGCCACAGCGCCGCAACCGCCGCGGGCGGATCGGCCTTCGCATCGTCGCGCGCTTCGTACAGATGCTGCACCATGCGCAGTATGCCATGCCGGATCGCGGCGGGGACATCCGCGGCAGCCTCCGCCATCCCGGCGCGATAGGCGACGCGCAACCGCGTTCCATCGGTCGCGCCCGCCACCATCACCGCTGCCAGCCCGTCGGCGATGTCGACCCGATAGTCGGCGGGATCGAGCACGACCTCGTCGCCGCCCGTATCGATCCGCGCCACCATATCGACCGCCACCACCGGCCGCGCCGCGAGCCGCGCCGTCTGCCGCCGCACAGTCAGCACCTCGGCCTCGTCCCGCGCCAGAAGCCACTGGCCCGTGAACGCCTCGCACATATTCGTCACCGCGCCGATCAGCCGCTCGACCAGCGCATCCTCATCCGCCGCGCCCAGCCGAAGCCAGGCACGCGCCTCATCCATCGTCACCGGCATGGCACCGCCGTCCTTCCGCTATAAAGGGTTTGGGGTCGGACTTTCGGGTCGAGATTTGGCGCAGGGCGAGGCGAAAATCCCGCTCTTCGAAAACCGTAGCGCAGCGTGCTTCTGCACGTGAGCAGCGGAAGCGCAGAAGAGGGGGATTTGCAGCCCGTCCTGGGCCAAATCTCGACCCGAAAGTTGGCGCCCGGCCCGATCCCGAAAGGGAAGGGAGCCAGGGCCGGGCGCCCTTCGCGCACCAGCGCTGCTTAGCTGGCGGCGAACTTCATCAGTTTGATGGCCTGCGAATCGATGATCGCACCGCCCACCCTTTTGGTTGCATAAAAATGCACGAATGGCTTGTTGCTGAACGGATCGCGCAGGATGCGCGTCTCACCGCGGTCGGCGACGAGATAGCCGGCGCGGAAGTTGCCGAAGGCGATCGACAGGCTGTTCGCGGCCACGTCGGGCATATCCTCGGCCTCGACCACCGGATAGCCGAGCAGGGTCGCCGCCTGCCCCTCGACCATCCCCGGCTGCCAGATGAAGGCGCCGTCGGTGGTCTTGAACTTGCGGATGCGGCTCAGCGTATCCGAATTCATCACCCAGCAGGCGCCCTGCCGGTACGGCGCCTTCAGCGAATGGACCAGCTCGACCAGCTTGTCCTGCGGGTTCGACGCCGGGAAGGCGCCCGCATTGCCCGTCGCGAGATATTGCAGCGATCCGAAGGCGCGGATGCTGTCGGTCTCGTTCGTCGCGGTATAAGTGAGGAACCCCTTCGGCCGGTTCGTCCCGTTGCCGTTCACGAACGCACTGCCCTCGGCGATCGCGAACTCGCGCCCCAACTGCTCGGCCAGCCAGTCCTCGACATTGAACATCGCATCGTCGAGCATCGCCTGGCTTGCCGCCGGATTGGCATAGAGTTCACCCGTCGGCGGCACGATCTCGACAAAGCTGCGCGTCGCGGTCTCGGGCCGCGCCGCGGTCTCGCCGACCCAGCCCGTCCCCATCGCCCCCGTCGCGATGAGCTTGCGATACCCGCTCGTCCCCGTCTGCACGACCGTCGCAATGCTACGGATCGGCGACAAAGTCTTCAAGGTCGCGGCGATGCTGCCATCGATCTCGCGCGGCACCGCATAGCCGCCATCGCCCACCGTCGCTCCCGACAGGCTCTTCATCTCGGGCGCCGCATCGATTCCGCGCCGCAGATAGCGCTCGACAAAGGCACCGAGCGCCGGATCGGCCGCCTTCGCGCCGTCGAGCGGCAACCGCGACGCGGCCACGGCCTGCGCGTCGACCTGCGCCTTCAAGGCCGCGACCGACGCCTTCAGCTCGTCGACCGCTTCGGCCGCCAGCACCGCATCGAACGCCCCATCGAGCGCATCCGCCTTCACTTCCATATCGTCCATGCTTGTCACTCCTTCTGAAAACACAATCCTCCCTGTGGCGAAGCCATAGGGAGGGGGACCGCGCCCGTAGGGCGTGGTGGAGGGGCAGCGACGCTGCGCCATAGCCCCTCCGTCAGCCCTGTGGGCTGCCACCTCCCCACGCCTGCGGCGCAGGGAGGATTGATCCCCCTTCCACCGCAATCACCCGCGCGAGCGGCTGCATCGGCGCCGCCACCAGGCTCACCTCCGCCAGATCGAGCTCCACCAGCTCGCGGGGATTATCCCCGCGCGAAGCCCGCACCCGATACCCAAAGCTCAGCCCCGACAGCGCCCCGCTCGCGACCAGCTTCGCCGCCGCCGGGTGCGTCACCCGCGCCACGACGCGCAGCCCCCGCGCATCCTCCGCCAATGTCTCGATTACCCCAATGCTGGCTCCCGGCCGGTGCTGCCAAAGCAACGGGACCATCCGCCGCTCGCGCAAACTCGCCGCAAAGGCCCCCCTGCGCACGACATCGCCCCCCCCGATCGACCCGGTCGAACACCGACGCATAACCGGCAAGCCTGATCCCCCCTCCCGCTTGCGGGAGGGGTTGGGGGAGGGCCTGTTCCGCCGCCGCCCTCATTTCAAAAGCCCCGGCAACCCCAGCTTCACCGCGAGGCCGACGACGAGCAGCGCCAGAACCCCGCGCACCGCCCAGTCGACCACCGCCGCCCACGCGCTCTTTTTCGCATCGCGCCACGCACCGAGCAGCTGGCGCAAATCGCTCACATCGTCGCGCGCCGCCGCATCGGCGAGCCCCAGCCGCGCCAGCGCCCGCCGCGCCCCCAGCTCGCTCGCCTCCTCGACCACCGCGCGCAACAGCGCCGCGTCGGGCGCACTCGTCCCCGCCAGCGCGATCAACCGCGCCAGCGCTTCATCTTCGTCCATGTGGATGTCCTAAAATTGGCTCACACAAAGACACAAAGAGGAAGGCCCGATCCGCCGCCGTCAGGCGGCCTTTCAAGATCGGGTAAAGCCGCTTCACGGAACCACGCCAGGTCGCTCGGGCGAACTGCCCTCTTTGTGTCTTCGTGTGAGAATTGACAAAAAAGCTACCCGAGCCCTAACAGCGCCTTCTTCTCGTCCGCGCTCAGCCAGTCGGCCGCCGACACCTCGCGCCACAGCGCCATCCGGTCCTCGGCCAGCGCCGGCACCTTATCCAGATCGACCCGCAGTTCCGCGCCCTCGAACCACCCCGAAAGCCCCTGCGCCACCGCCCCCAAAATCTTCGCGCAGAGCGGCAGCACCGTCAGCCGCCACAATGCGCGATTGGCCTCGCGATAATTGGCATAGGTCGCGTCCCCGGGCAGCCCGAGCAGCATCGGCGGCACCCCGAACGCTTGTCCGATCTCGCGGGCGCTCGAATCCTTCAGCGCCAGGAAATCCATCTCCGCGGGCGACAGTGACAGCGCCTGCCACCTGAGCCCGCCCTCGAGCAGCAACGGCCGCCCCGCATTCGCGCCGCCCGCAAAACTCTCGGCCAGCTCCTCGCGCAGCCGATCCACTTGCTCCGCCGACAAAGGCATGCCCTTGTAGCCCGGATCATGGACCAGCGCCCCCGAAGGCCGCGCCGCATTCTCGAGCAGCGCCGCGTTCCACTTGGCCGCTGCATTATGCGCCGCGATCGCACCCGAGGCCGCACCCAGACACCCGGCGCCATAATGATCGTCGAGCGGATGCAGCGCCTTCACATGCACCACCGCGACGCGCCCCGCGCCATCCTCGGCGGGCAGCACCGCGGCCGACCCACCCGCCTTGTAGCGATAGGCCACCGGCCACCCCCGCGCATCGGCCTCGACCGTCACCCGTTCGGGCCGCAGCGCAAACAGCTCGGCCGGCGCCCCCGCGCCATCGGTCAGGATCTGCACATAGCCATTGCCGTGCAGCAGCAACTGCGACGCCAAAGTCTCGATCAGCCCCTGCCCACCCGAGGTCGCGGAAACGAGCGCGGACAACGCCGGATCGCTCGCCACGATCGGCGCGCTCCCGGCAGCCTCCGCCACCAGCCTCACCGCCCGCTGCACGATCGCGTTCGAGAGATACCCCTCGCGAACCTGCGCCTCCCAACTCAGCGGCGCGGGCGCCGACCAGCTCCCATACACACGCGACAAAGCGGGCCGCGCAGGCACCTGCGCGGCCTTGCGGCCAAACCAGTTCATGATGTTCTCCTACGTGTACCCCGGCGAACGCCCGGGCCCAGTGCGTCGCAGCGCTGTCCGTCTAAACTCCGTCACCCCGGGCTGGGTCGGGGCCTACCTGTCCCACTCTTTCGTCATCCCGGACTTGATCCGGGATCCACAGCAGCGCCGAATTCATGGACCCGGGATCAAGTCCGGGGTGATGAATTGAGTATCGGGACCCCCCATCAACGAAGCCGCACGGAGGATATCCGGTAACTACCGATTGCAGACATTCGCGGTGTCAGGCAGTCGCCACATATGAAGAATATCTTGTTCATCTGCAGCCAGAACAGGCTCCGAAGCCCGACCGCCGAGCAGGTTTTCGCAAATCATCCGGCTTATGAGGTCTCATCGGCTGGAACCAATGTCGACGCCGACAATCCGCTAACGCCGGAACTCGTGCAATGGGCCGATATAATCTTCGTGATGGAACGGTCTCATCGAAACAAGCTGCAAAAACGCTATCGCGCGAGTCTGAAAAACGCGCGCGTGATATGCCTTGATATCCCTGACGAGTATGAATTCATGGACGAAGAACTTATCCGCCTGTTGAAAACTAGGGTGTCTCGCCATTTGTCTGTCTGACGACAGCTCTGATCAAACCACCCGAACCCCCGGCACCAGCCCCCTCCGCCGCCCCTCCAGCAAAGCCGCCAGCGCCCATACGCACGCATCCGCCCGATCGGGCGACCGCCCCGGCCCCGCATAGCCGCCGCCGATCTGCAACCCGCAAAGCTGGTCCTCCAGGCTCGCGAACACCCCCGCATGCACCACGTCGCCGCGCTCATAGGCGATCGCGACCGGCTCCGCGCGGCGCGCCTTGCCGACGCTCGCATGCACCGGCACCACGGGCAGCGCGCAGTCGGCCTGGCGCAGCGTCGCCTCGACCATGTCGCCGCCCATATTACTCTCGGCGACGATCCGGTCGGCGCCCCAGCGCGCCGCCGCGCTCGCCACCGCCTGCGCCCACACCGCCGGTGGCGGATTCTCGACGCTCGCATCCTCGACCACCGCCAGCCGCCCGTCGCGCAGCAACGCCGCAACGACGATCCCGCACGCATCGCCCCTGCTCGTCGCCGGCGGATCGACGCCGATCATCACGCGCACCGGCTTGCCGATCGCGTCCTCGGCGATCCGGCACCGCTCGACCAGCGCCCGCGTCCACAGCGCGCCCTCGACATCGTCGAGCAGCTCGCCGTCCAGTTCCTGCCGCCCCAGCCGTGTCCCGCCATAGATGCTGTCCATCGTCGTCAGCCATTGCGGCGACAGATTGTGGCGATTGGTCCGGGTGCTCCCGCTTGTCGTCACAACCCCCTTCTCGTTCATCAATCGCCGCACCAGCGGCACGCCGCGCGGGGTGGTCGTCGCGACAACGCGCGGGTCGCCGCCGATCCGCATCGTCAGCATCAGATTGTCCCACGCCGCCTCGCCTTGCGGCCATTTGGCGATTTCGTCGCACCAGGCGGCGCTATGCTCGGGTCCGCGAAGGCTGTCGGGCTCGGCGGCCGAATAGAGGGTCGCGACCGTTCCGTTCGTCCAGCTCAGCCGCCTCAGGCTGCTCTCATACTCGGGGCGCGCCGCGTCGGGCGCGATCGCCAGCACGCCGCTCTCGCCCTCGACCATCACCTGCCGCGCCTCGTGCAGCGAGGCCGCAACCAGCGCGATCCGCGCCCCCGGATGCGCTTCGGCATAGTCCCGCACCCACTCGGCCCCCGTCCGCGTCTTCCCGAAGCCGCGCCCCGCCAGCAGCATCCAGACGTGCCAGTCGCCCGCGGGCGGGCACTGGTCGGCGCGCCGCCACCAGTTCCAGTCGGTGAGCAGCCTTGCCGCGCTGTCGTCGCCGATCCGGCGCCCCCAGGCCGCGAAATCGGCGGGCGACATCCGCAACAGCTCGTCGAGGCTTTTCAAGACGCGCCATCCTCTTTTTCGTCGGCGCCGCCTTCCTCCGCGGCGACCTGGGCCCGCATCGCGGTCAGTTTCGCGAGCAGTCGGGCCTTCGCATTCCCTTTGGGCGCGGCCCCGGCCGCCGGGAGCATCGCGCCGCGCACCGCCGCGCGATGCGCCGCGAGCAGCGAGAGCCCGAGGCGATATTTCTGTGCCCGCGATTTCAGCGTGGCTTCCTTCACATTCCCCGTCGGCGCGATCAGCGCCTCCGACAGCAATTCGGCCTCGAGCCGGGCGAACCCCTCGCACAGCGCCTCGTGCCAGCGCGCCGCAAAGCCGGTGTTGCGCCGCCGCTCGCGATACATGGCATTCGCCGAAACCCCCGCCGCCCGCGCCGAGGCCGCGACATTCGAGGATTCGGCCAGCGCATCGAGGAAAATCTCCTTCTGCCGGCGGTCGGGACGGGGATTGCCGGTATCGTCCGTGGTCGTACCCGCCTGCCCCATCGCCATTCTCCCCAAAGCATCCGGGCCGGATCACCCTCCCGCATCGGAAGGGCGCCGGCCCGAATCGCAATTCTTCATGATGTGGTTTTTGCCATAACAGCGTGACGATGTCAATAGAAAATAACCTATATGGTAAAATGGATACCGAGTCACCCGACGGCCGCTTTGGGGTGGATTCCAGACCTTCGTCACCCCGGACTTGATCCGGGGTCCACGACTTCAACGCCGCGATGGATCCCGGATCAAGTCCGGGATGACGAAGTGGGAATGTCTAAATTGGGGGGGCGGTCGCCCCAAGCTCGTCATGCTGAACTTGTTTCAGCATCCATGGCCGGGCCTTGCATCCGGCGCCGCGCCGAAGGAAACGGCAGACCATGGACCCTGAAACAAGTTCAGGGTGACGATGCAGGATAGGTCCGCAACCGGTCGCTTCCTGTCATCAAAGCCCGATCGCCCCGCCTTCCCGTCGCCGACGCCCTCAAGCGCCATTGTGGGCCGCGCGGCGCGCCGCTAAAGCAGCGCGCGTGACCGCGCTCTCCTCCCGCATCGCCGCTTTCGCCGACCGCCGGCCCAAAGCGCTGGCCCTTCTCGCCGGCGCGCTATCCGCCACCGGCTTCGCCCCGCTCCACCTGTGGCCGCTGACCTTGCTCGCGCTGGCGGGCCTGATGGCGCTGGTCGCACGCAGCGCGAAAGGATCGGGCGCGCTGGGGATCGGCTGGGCGTTCGGGGTCGGGCATTTCACGATCGGCCTGAACTGGATCGCCACCGCCTTCACCTATCAGGCAGCGATGCCCGCCTGGCTCGGCTGGATCGCGGTGGTGCTGCTGTCGCTGTATCTCGCCGTCTATCCGTCGCTGGCGACGTGGGGGGCGTGGGCTGTGCAAAGATACGTCGTGCCCGCGCATGCGGGGACCGCGGGAAGCAAAGAACCGGGGCGCGGTGCAAAACCGACGGCGGCCCCCGCCGGCGCGGGGGCGACGCTCTCCTTCACTCTCGCCTTTGCTGCACTGTGGACACTGACCGAATGGCTGCGCAGCTGGGTTTTTACGGGGTTTGCGTGGAATCCGCTCGGCGCCGCGCTCGGCTCCACGCTGGTTCCCAACATCTTCCTGCCCGGCATCGGCACCTATGGCTTTTCGGCGCTCGTCGTCCTGCTGGCGGCCTGGGCGAGCCATGCCCTCGCCTATGTCGCCACCGCATCGCCCCGGGCCTGGCCCAAGTCGGGAACGTGGATCGCGATCGGCTTCTTCGCCCTCTTCGTTCTGCCGGTCGTCGTCGCCGCGCTGTTTCCCGCGATCCTGCCTGCCCCGCCCCGCCCGGCGCAAGGCATCCCCATCACCGTCGTCCAGCCGAACGTCGGCCAGCAGGACAAATGGGAGGGCAGCAAGGCCGACCTCAATTTCGAAAAGCTGGCGCGGCTGACCACGCCGAAATCCGCGGAACCGCGCCTGATCCTGTGGCCCGAGGCGGCGGTGCCCGACTATCTGGAGACCGGCTATCCGCTCGTCTATTACGACCGCTCGCCCGCCGCCGCGCGCGCGCGGCTGACGGCGCTGATGAACCCCGACGACGTGATGCTGCTCGGCGCGCTCAAGCTCGAGCTCGACAGGGCCGGGGACGCGATCGGAGCGCGCAATGCGGTGATGACCGTCCATGCCGACGGCACGCTCGGCCCGCGCTACGACAAGGCGCACCTCGTTCCCTATGGCGAATATCTGCCGATGCGGCCGGTGCTGTCGGCGATCGGTCTGTCGCGACTTGCGCCCGGCGACATCGATTTCTGGCCCGGCCCCGGCCCGCATACGCTCGACCTCGGCCGCTTCGGCAAGGCGGGGTTGCAGGTCTGCTACGAGATCATCTTCTCGGGCCAGGTCGTCGACCGCGCGCATCGCCCCGATTTCCTCTTCAACCCGTCGAACGACGCCTGGTTCGGCAGCTGGGGGCCGCCGCAGCATCTGGCGCAGGCGCGGCTGCGCGCGATCGAGGAGGGGCTGCCCGTCATCCGCGCGACCCCGACCGGGATCAGCGCGGTGATCGACGCCGACGGCCGCATCCTCGATTCGGTCTCGATGCACCAGTCCGGGCGGATCGACACCGTCGTTCCGAAGGCGCACGCCCCGACCTTGTTCGCGCGTTACGGCAACGCGCTGCCTGTCGCCTTCGCGCTGCTGCTGCTCGCGGCTGCCATTGCCTTTCGGCGGCGCGGGCGCTAACAGCGCCCCCGACATAAAGCTTCCTTTATATTCGTTCCAAGAAGGCTCCCATGCGCAACAGTTTCCTCTTCACGTCCGAAAGCGTGTCCGAAGGCCATCCCGACAAGGTCGCCGACCAGATCAGCGATTCGATCGTCGACCTGTTCCTGTCGAAAGATCCGGAAGCGCGCGTCGCATGTGAAACGCTGACCACGACGCAGCTCGTCGTGCTCGCGGGCGAAATCCGCTGCAAAGGTGTGTTCGAGAATGGCGAATGGGCGCCGGGCGCGCTCGACGAGATCGAGACGACGGTGCGCCAGACCGTGAAAGAGATCGGCTACGAACAGTCGGGCTTCCACTGGAACGAGTTCCGCTTCGAGAATAATCTGCACGCCCAGTCGGCTCACATCGCGCAGGGCGTCGATGAGGGCGCCGACAAGGACGAAGGCGCCGGCGACCAGGGGATCATGTTCGGCTATGCCAGCGACGAGACCCCCGACCTGATGCCCGCGACGCTCGATTACAGCCACAAGATCCTCGAGCGCATGGCCGCCGACCGCAAGGCGGGCATCGCGCCCTTCCTCGAACCCGATGCGAAGAGCCAGGTTACGCTCCGCTACGCCAATGAGCGTCCGGTCGAGGCGACCGCAATCGTCGTGTCGACCCAGCACGCACCGGGCTATTATTTCCATGGCGGCGAGGGCGACGAGGCGAAATATCTGGAGCTGCGCAAATATGTGCTCGGCGTCATCGCCGACGTCATGCCCGCCGAGCTGCTGACCGCGAACACCGTCTATCACATCAATCCCACGGGCCGCTTCGAGATCGGCGGACCCGACGGCGACGCGGGGCTCACCGGCCGCAAGATCATCGTCGACACCTACGGCGGCGCCAGCCCGCACGGCGGCGGCGCGTTCAGCGGCAAGGACCCGACCAAGGTCGACCGTTCGGCGGCGTACATCACGCGCTACCTCGCCAAGAATATCGTCGCCGCGGGCCTCGCCCGCCGCTGCACCATCCAATTGAGCTACGCGATCGGCGTTGCCGAACCGCTGTCGATCTATGTCGACCTGCACGGCACCGCCGCCGAGGGCGTGACCGAGGCGGCGCTCGAAGCCGCGATCCCACAGCTCGTCCGCCTGACGCCCAAGGGCATTCGCACCCACCTCGGCCTCAACAGGCCGATCTACAAGCAGACGGCGGCCTACGGCCATTTCGGCCGCCAGGCCACCGGCGACGCCTTTCCGTGGGAACGCACCGACCTGGTCGACAGGCTCAAGGCCGCCCTCACCGCTTGACGGCCTTGCCCGCGCCCCAAGCCAAGGCTAGGGCGCGCGGCATGACTGCGCACAAACCCGGCGATCCGACCACCCTCAACCGCCTCTATGGCCGTGCGCAGGGCCGCCCCTTGCGCGCGGGCCAGCAGGATCTGGTCGACAATCTGCTCCCGCAGATCGCGGTGCCGACCGAGGGGCCGGTGACCGCGGATATCCTGTTCGGTCACGACCGACCGCTGCATTTCGAGATCGGCTTCGGCGGCGGCGAGCATATGGCGGGGCGCGCCGACATGTTGCCCGATCATGGCTTCATCGGCGCCGAGCCCTTCGTCAACGGCGTCGCGCAGGCGCTCGTTCACATATCGGGCGATCCCCATCTTGCGGGGAAAGGGGGCGCCCGACCGCCGCTCGGCAATGTCCGCATCCATCATGGCGACGCACTCGAGGTGCTGCGCCGGATTCCCGACGGGGCGCTGAGCTTTGCCTATCTGCTCCACCCCGACCCCTGGCCGAAGGCGCGCCACGCGAAGCGGCGGATGATGAACGACGGCCCGGTCGACCTGATCGCCGCGAAGCTGAAGCCCGGCGGCGAATTCCGCTTCGGCACCGATCACCCGGTCTATCTCGCGCACGCGCTGATGGTGATGCGCCGCCACCGTCACCAGTTCGAATGGCTGGCGAAAGACGCGATAGACTTTCTCGTCCGCCCCGGCGGCTGGCCCGAAACGCGCTACGAAGCCAAGGCCCGCGCGCAGGGGCACGAGGTCTGGTATTTCCGCTATCGCCGCAAGGCGTAGGCCGCACAAACAAATGGGGCGGCCTCGTTGTGAGTGCCGCCCCAGTTAGTGGGGTCCGTCGGGAGAGGGAGAGGACGGACCGGAGATTGGTGTCTTGGGCTTATCTGTTAACGCGCCGCCATCTGGCTGTCGGCTTCGACTTCGGCGACGCCGGCGACCTTCAGGGCCGCGCGGAACTGCTTGGCGGCGGCACGTTCGTTGCCGGCTTCGCAAAGCTTCTTGCCGGTCGAAACGAAGCGCTTCGCGCTTGCCTTCTGGGCGGCGCTGGCGCCGTCGGCCGCGGTGTTCGCCTGGTCAGCGAGGCCCGCACAGCGATAGTCGCTGCCGCTCTGGGCATAAGCAGGCGAGGTCGAGGCGATCAGGCCGGTGAACGCGAGGGCCGAAGCCGCGACGATCGCGAAGGCCGAGGGGAAGCGGCGAAAAGAGGAGAGCTGATTGGTCATGGGAGAGGTTCCTTTCGTTTCGTTGTGCAACCTTTTTAGGTGCTGTTGCGCAAATAGATAATCCTCTCTAATCTGCAAGTGCTTTGAAGCAGGATTTAACAATCCCCCATGGGGCGCTCGACGGGATCGAAGCCTTTCTTCGCGTTGCGGAAAGACGAAGCTTTTCCGCCGCCGCCGCCGACCTCGGCGTCTCTCCCTCGGCGATCAGCCAGACGGTGAAAGCCTTGGAGGCGCGCATCGGCGCCCCGTTGTTCATGCGCACGACGCGGAGCGTGGGGCTGACGCAGGCCGGCGAAATGTTCCTCGAACGCGCCGCGCCCGCCTATTCGGGGATCGCCGACGCCTATGAGGCCGCGCGCAACCTCGGCAACCGCCCCGCAGGGCGGCTGCGGATCAATCTGATGCGCGGCGCGGTGCAGCCGCTGTTCGAGCCGATCATCGCCGGCTTTTGCGAGGCCTATCCCGAAATCGAGCTGGAAATCTATGCCGACGACGCGCTGTCGGACCTCAGCGCGGGCGGCTTCGATGCCGGCGTGCGGATGGGCGAATCGCTCGATGCCGACGTGATCGCGGTGCGCCTGACCGGCCCGTTCCGCTTCGTTGTCGCCGGGACGCCCGCCTATTTCGAGAAATATGGCCGCCCCGAAACGCCCGAGGACCTGCGCAATCATCGCTGCGTCCGCTTCCGGCTCGCGACCGGCGCGTTGATGCCCTGGACCTTCGAAAAGGGGAATCGCGAATTCGACGTTGCGGTGACCGGCCCGGTGATCGTCAACGACTGGATCGCGGCGACCGTGGCGATGCGCAGCGGCATCGCGATGATCATGACCGCCGAGCCGGTCGCGAAGGCGATGGTCGAAACCGGCGAGGTCGAACTGGTGCTCACCGAATTTGCGGGCGCGACGTCGGGCCTGTTCCTCTACTACCCGAGCCGCAAGCAGGTGATGCCCAAGCTGCGGGCGTTCATCGATTATGTCCGGGAATATCTGCCCGACGACCTTTCGGGACGGTCGGCCTGACGGTTTCACCGGCCGCGAAAACAAATCCCTTCACCGCCAGCAGAAAAATTGGGCTGGCAAATGCGCGCGAAAAGCGGCAGCCGGTTGTCAATTAATATAGTTGGGATGAAGTCATGTTCGATCTGGCGGTGCTGGACCCCTCTTCGCTGTTACCCTTCATCCTGATCGGCTTCGCGGCGCAGCTCGTCGACGGCGCGCTGGGCATGGCGTTTGGCGTGATCTGCAACACGCTGCTCGTGGCGGTGATGGGCGTGCCGCCCGCACAGGCGTCGGCGCGCATCCATGTCGTCGAGATGTTCACCACCGCGGTGTCGGGGATCAGCCACCTGATCCATCGCAACATCGAATGGCCGCTGTTCTGGAGGCTGCTGATCCCCGGCGTGATCGGCGGCGTGCTCGGCGCCTATGTCCTGACCTCGCTTCACTCCGATGCGGTAAAGCCCTTCGTGCTCGCCTATCTCGTCGCGATCGGGATCTGGTTGCTGGTGCGCGGCATCCTCTATCCGCCAAAGGTGCAGAAGCCGACGGTGATCGCGCCCCTTGGTCTCATCGGGGGCTTTCTGGACGCTGCGGGCGGCGGCGGCTGGGGCCCGGTCGTAACCTCGAATCTGCTCGTCCAGGGGGCCGAGCCGCGCAAGGTGGTCGGCACGGTGAACAGCGTCGAATTCTTCCTGACGCTCACCGTATCTGCGACGTTCATCTATCATCTGGGCTTCGCCCAGATCGCCGGCGCGACGCTCGGCCTGCTCATCGGCGGCGTGCTCGCCGCCCCGCTCGGCGCCTTCATGGCGAAGCGCTTTTCGGTCAAGCTGATGCTGACGCTGGTCGGCGTCGTTTTGACCGCGACCAGCGCCTTCGGGCTCTATCGCGCGCTGACATAGGACCGGCCGGACCTCCCGCCATCAAGGGCCCGCTCAGCCTGCGTTCAGCGTCCCTTCCTTACGCAGAGGTCAGTTATGACATGCTGGCGCGCGTTTGCGCTGGACCATCGGACCCATCCGCTGATACGGAGCGGGCCGGAACCTCTGTTATAGGGTGAAGATGACCAAAATTTCGACCATGATCGGGCTGATCGTCTCGGCCGCCGTTATCGCGACGCCGGTGTTGGCACAGACCGTCCCGGACAATGAAGTCCCCACGACCAGCCTCAACATCCCGGGCAATGTCCAGCTTTACGGCGATGCCAAGCCGAACGTCTATCGCCCCTCCGCGACCGTGAACGGCGAGATCATCACCGCGACCGATATCGAGCAGCGGATGGCGCTGATCCGTATCGCGAACAACAATGTCAACCTTCCGCCCGAGGAAGAACAGCGGCTGCGCCAGCAGGTGTTCAGCAACCTGATCGACGAGAAATTGCAGATCCAGGAAGCCAAGGCGGCGAAGATCGAGATCGACGAAAAGCTGGTCGACGACCAGTTCGCGCGGCTTGCGGCGCGCTTCAAGCAGTCGCCCGAGCAGTTCTCGAAATATCTGACATCGAAGGGCTCGTCGGCGGGCGCGGTGAAGCAGCAGATTCGCGGCGAATATGCCTGGGACCGCCTGCTCCAGCGCAACATCCAGTCGTCGACCAACGTGTCGACCGAAGAGGTCGAGGCGATCGTCAAGCAGATGAATGAATCGAAGGGGCTCGACGAGTTCCACCTCGGCGAAATCTATCTGTCGGCGACCCCCGAAACCGCCGCCGCCGTGGCCGAGAATGCCCAGAAGATCATTCAGGCGCTGCAGGCCGGCGGCAGCTTCCAGGCCTATGCCCGCCAGTTCTCGGAAGCCTCGACCGCGGTCGTCGGCGGCGACCTCGGCTGGGTCAAGGCCGCGCAGCTTCCGCCGACGATGGCCGAAGCCGCCGCGCAGATGGCGCCCGGCCAGCTCGTCGGCCCGGTCGAGGTGCCCGGCGGCATCTCGATCATGGTGATGATCGACCGGCGCCAGGTGCTGACCGCCGATCCGCGCGATGCGGTGCTCAGCCTGAAGCAGGTCTCGCTCGACTTCCCTGCCGGCACGACCGAGGCACAGGCCACCGAACTGGCCGGCAAGTTCGCCGAGGCGACGCGCGCGATCGCCGGTTGCGGCGGCGCCGACAGTGTCGCGGCCGCGCTCGGCGCGCATGTCGTGTCGCGCGACAATATCCAGATGCGCGCGCTGCCGCCGCCGCTGCAGGCGACGCTCGCATCGATGCAGATCGGCCAGACGACGCAGCCCTTCGGCGCGGCGAAAGAAGGGATCAGCGTGCTGGTGCTGTGCGGCCGCGACATGCCGCAGACCGCGACCGCTCCCGACCTGCAGGAGATCGAGAACCGCCTGCTGGAGGAAAAGGTCAACAAGCGCGCGCAGCGCTATCTGCGCGACCTGCGCCGGGATGCCGTGATCGAATATAGCTGATGAGCGATTCCTGTCAGCGGCGCCCGATCGCGGTCACCATCGGTGACCCGGCGGGCGTCGGCCCCGAAGTCGCGGCCGGCGCTTGGGCGGCGCGAAGCACGCACGATCTGCCTCCCTTCGTCGTTATCGGCGACGCCGCCGCGATCGAAGCGGTCTGGGATGGTCCGGTCGCGCGCGTGGGCGATATGGACGAAGTCGCCGCCGCGTTCGAGACGGCGCTGCCGGTCTGGCATCTCGAAGACAGCGGCCCGCTGACCCCCGGCTCGCCGACGCCCGCCGGCGCGGCCCTGGCGCTCCACGCGCTGGAAACGGGGATCGGACTGACCCGCAACCAGGCGGCGGCCGCGCTCGTCACCGGATCGGTGTCGAAACATGCGCTGCATGGCATCGGCTACACGCACCCCGGGCAGACCGAATTCATCGCCGAACGCTGCGGCGTCACCGCGACCAACGCGGTGATGATGCTCGCGGGACCGGGTCTGCGCGTCGTACCGCTGACCGTCCACATCCCGCTGGCGCAGGTGCCCGAACGGCTGACGAGCGAGTTGATCGTCGCCAAGGCGCGCATCGTCGCGCGCGGACTGACGCGCGATTTCGGGATCGCGGCGCCGAAGCTGGCAATTGCGGGCCTCAATCCGCATGCGGGCGAAAACGGCCAACTCGGCGACGAGGAAGTGCGGATCATGGCGCCTGCCGTCGCGCAGCTTGCCGAGGAAGGGATTGCCGTCGACGGGCCGCTCGCGGCCGATGCGCTGTTCGCGCCCGGCATCCGCGATCGCTATGATGCGATCCTGTGCGGCTATCACGACCAGGCGCTCGCGCCGTTCAAGGCGCTGCATTTCCACGACGGCGTCAATCTGACCTTGGGCCTGCCGATCATCCGCACCTCGCCCGACCATGGGACGGCGTTCAATATCGCGGGAACGGGGAGGGCCGATGCCGGGCCGACGATCGCGGCGATCGCGATGGCCGCGCGCATGGCGGCCGCGCGCGAGCGCAGCTGCGCGCCCGCGAAGTGAGCGTCAAGCCGAGCGTCCCCCTGCCGCCCTTGCGCGAGACGGTGCGCGCGCACGGGCTGTCGGCCAGCAAGGCGCTGGGCCAGAATTTCCTGTTCGACGAGCAATTGCTCGACCGGATCGCAGCGCTGCCGGGCGATTTGGGCGGCGCGACGGTGTTCGAGGTTGGGCCGGGCCCCGGCGGGCTGACGCGCGCGCTGCTTCGCGCGGGCGCGAAGGTGATCGCGGTCGAGCGCGACGACCGTTGCCTGCCGCTGCTCGCCGAACTGTCCGACGCGTTCGGCGGGCGGCTGACGGTGGTGCCGGGCGATGCGATGGCGATCGATGCCGACGCGCTCGCGGGCGGACCCTATCATATCGTCGCGAACCTGCCCTATAATGTCGGGACCGCGCTGTTCACGCGCTGGCTCGAGCCCGCGGCCTGGCCGCCGCAATGGCTGTCGCTGACCTTGATGTTCCAGCTCGAGGTCGCCGAGCGCATCGTCGCACCGGTCGGCACCGATGCCTATGGCCGCCTCGCCGTCCTCGCGCAGTGGCGCTCGCACGCCCGGATCGCGATGAAGGTCCACCGTTCGGCCTTCACCCCGCCGCCCAAGGTCATGTCGGCGATCGTCCATGTGACCCCGGCCGACGAGCCCGAAGGCGTCGATCCGCGCATCCTGTCGAAACTCACCGAAAAGGGGTTCGGCCAGCGCCGCAAGATGCTGCGGCAGAGCCTGAAGGGCGTCGCGGGCGCGATCGAGGCGCTGGACGCGCTCGGCATCGATCCGACGCGCCGCGCCGAAACGGTCAGCGTCGCCGAATGGGTTGCGTTGGCCCGACTATTGGGCCGCTGACCTTCCGCTCAGTTCGCCGGCTTGGTCTCGTCGATCTTGTCGACCCATTCGGGATAGAAGCTCGGCTCGCGCGCCGACCAGCCCGGCGCGGTCGCGGCGGCTTCGCTGATAGACTGGAGCAGGGTCTTGCGCTTGTCGGGGTGAAGATGCGGCAACGAGGCTGCGGCGCAGAAGGCGCCGGGCAGCCACGGCCGCGCGTGCGCGCCGAGCAGCCGCTCGTACAGGAAGCGATAGGAGGCGAAACCGGGCAACCGGTCCTGCCCCAGGTCGAACGCCGACACCGCGACGAGCGGCGCCATGAAGCCTTCGAGCGCATCGAGCCCGCTGTCGTCGGGGATATGCGCACGGATATCGCCGATCCGCTGATAGACTTTCGCCTGCACGCGGATCGCGGTTTCCTCGACCATGTCGCGCGACCAACGGGCGATCGCGTCTTCGCGTTCGAGCCCGATATCGAGCGAGCGGCGGATGTACCGCTGCGTCGCGGCGGGAAAGCCCGCGAATTCCTTGATCTCGGATATGGACAGGTCGCCTGCGGCCGGTCCTGAACGCGTCGCCATGGTCATGCTCCCGCACGGCGCCCGGGGAGCCATCCCCCCGGAGGCCTGCATCCGACAATCTGCCACGAAAAGGGTTAGTGGCAGGTTAACCATGAAGTCGGCGATCGTTCAGCATCGCGAGGGGCGTTGCGCGGCCGCGCGACCGGGCCTAATCAGCGTGCCGAGCCAAGAACAGGACACGCAGGACGCACCATGTCGCACACACCGCAACCGGTCATTTCGTCGACCGGCCTCTTCACCCCCGCCGAAGCGATCTCCAACGAAGAACTTGTCGCCAGTTTTAACCAGTATGTTGCGCTGCACAATAGGGAAAATGCGGCAGCGATCGCGGCAGGCGATGTCATCGAGCTCGCTGAATCGAGCGTCGAATTCATCGAAAAGGCGAGCGGCATCGGATCCCGCTACGTCGTCGACAAGGCCGGCATTCTCGACCCGCACCACATGGCGCCGCGCATCGCCGAGCGCAGCAACGACGAGATATCGATCCTCGCCGAAATCGGCGTCGCTGCGGCCAAGGACGCGCTCGCCCGCGCCGGTCGCGACGCGGGCGACGTTGACGCCGTGCTCTGCGCGGCGTCGAACATGCAGCGCCCCTATCCGGCGATGGCGGTCGAGATCCAGGATGCGCTGGGCATCGACGGCTTCGGCTTCGACATGAATGTCGCCTGCTCGTCGGCCACCTTCGGCATCCAGACCGCCGCCGACTATATCCGCGCCGGCCATGCGAAGAGCGTCCTCGTCGTGAACCCCGAAATCTGTTCGGGGCACCTTAACTGGCGCGACCGCGACAGCCATTTCATCTTCGGCGACGTCGCGACCGCGATCCTCGTCGAGGATAAGTCGATGGCTCCCGAGGGCCATTGGGACATCCTCGGCACCAAGCTGAAAACCCAGTTCAGCAACAATATCCGCAACAATTTCGGCTTCCTCAACCGCGGCCATGGCGGGATCGACCAGTCGGGGCCCAAGTCGGACAAGCTCTTCGTCCAGGAGGGCCGCAAGGTCTTCAAGGAAGTCGTCCCCATGGTCGCAACCATGATCGTCGAGCAGATGGAACTGCTCGGCCTCGAAGGCAGCGACATGCGCCGGCTGTGGCTGCACCAGGCGAACACCAACATGAACCGCCTGATCGCGCACCGCGTACTGGGCCACGAGGCGAGCGCGGACGAGAGCCCGACGGTGCTCGACACCTATGGCAATACCTCGAGCGCGGGATCGATCATCGCCTTCCACCTCAACCACGCGGATATGAAAGCCGGCGACATCGGCCTGATCTGCTCGTTCGGCGCGGGCTATTCGGCAGGGACGGTGTTTGTGCGAAAAACTTAAACGTCGTCCCCGCGAAGGCGGGGGCCGCTGGCCACCTTACGCTACGCTGATCGCGACCCCCGCCTTCGCGGGGGCGACTTTTTTCTACGGCACGAAGGTCGTGAACAGGTAGATCGCGAACAGCATCAGGTGGATCGCACCCTGCAACACGGTGGTGCGTCCGTTCGCCAGGGTCTGCACCGACACGATCAGCGACAGGAACAGCAGCACCGTCGACTTGGCATCGAGGCCGAGGCTGATCGGCAGGCCAGTGAAGATCGACAGGATCGCGACCGCCGGGATGGTCAGCCCGATCGTCGCCAGCGCCGACCCCAGCGCGAGGTTGAGGCTGGTCTGCAGGCGATCCGCCTTCGCCGCACGCACCGCGGCCAGTCCCTCCGGCGCGAGGATCAGCGCCGCGATCAACACGCCGAGCACCGCGGGCGGCGCGCCCCAGTCGGCGAGCAGCGCGCCGATCACCGGCGACAGGGCCTTGGCGAGAAGCACCACCGCGAACAGGCTGGCGAGGAGCGCCGCGCCAGAAATGGCGGTGCGCTGGACGCTCGGCGGCGCAGCGTGCGCGTCGGGCTCTCCGTCGCCGTCAGCATCGCCGTCGGGAAGGAAATAGTCGCGGTGGCGCACAGTCTGCACCAGCGCGAAGGTCGCATAGAGGATCAGCGAAACCGCCGCGACGAAGCCGAGCTGCGTCGCCGAATAGAAGGGCCCCGGCACACTCGACGTGAAATTGGGGAGGACCAGCGTCACGACGGTGAGCACCGTCAAGGTCGCGAGCGCGGCGCCGATGCCGGTGCGCTGGAAGCGCTGCTCGTGATGGCGGATCGCGCCGCTCAGGAGGCAGAGGCCCATCAGCAGGTTCAGGATCACCATCACCGCTGCAAAGACGGTATCGCGCGCCAGCGCCTGCGCCTTTTCGGGTTCGGCCTGCATCAGCGTCAGGATCAGCCCGACCTCGATCACCGTTACCGCGAGCGCGAGGATCAGCGTGCCGAAGGGCTCGCCGACGCGGTGCGCAATGACCTCGGCATGATGGACCGCGGCGACGACGGCACCCGCCAGGATCGCGCCGACGAGCCAGGGATTGAGCGGCATCGCGAAGCTCGCGAGCGCGGCAACAAAGCCGAGGATCGGAACGATATCGTTGGCGCGGTCGGCGAGGCGGAGCTTGGACATCATGGGACTTTTATTGCAGCCCCCTCCAGCCGTGACCACCCCCGCCCGGGATTTAATGCGCGCGGACGGGCAATCCGGCGGCGGCGAGCCGCGCGTGCGCTTCGGCGATCGTCGCTTCGCCGAAGTGGAAGATGCTGGCTGCGAGCACCGCGCTCGCGCCGCCCTCGATCACCCCCGCGACCAGATGGTCGAGGGTGCCGACGCCCCCCGAGGCGATCACCGGCACGCTGACCGCATCGGCGATCGCGCGGGTGAGCGCCAGATCATAGCCATCCTTCGTCCCGTCGCGGTCCATGCTGGTGACCAGCAGCTCGCCCGCGCCCAGTTCGGCAAGCCGGACGGCATGGTCGAGCGCATCGACGCCGGTAGGCTTGCGCCCGCCGTGGGTGAAAATCTCCCATCGCCCTTCTCCGACCCGCCGCGCGTCGATACTGCCGACCGCGCACTGGCTGCCGAAGCGGTCGGCGATGTCGGCAACCAGTTCGGGCCGTGCGACCGCGGCGCTGTTCACCGCGACCTTGTCGGCGCCCGCGAGCAGCAGCGCGCGCGCATCGTCGGCGCTGCGTACCCCGCCGCCCACAGTCAGCGGCATGAAGCAGACCTCGGCGGTGCGGCTGACCATGTCGAGCAACGTCCCGCGCCCCTGATGGCTGGCCGAAATGTCGAGAAAGCAAAGCTCGTCGGCGCCCGCGGCGTCATAGGCGCGCGCCGCCTCGACCGGGTCGCCTGCATCGCGCAGGTCGACGAAATTCACGCCCTTGACCACGCGCCCGTCGGCGACGTCGAGGCAGGGGATGACGCGGACGCGGACGGTCATGCCGCTAATCTCTCAACCCCGTTAGTGTCGAGCGAAGTTGAGACACCCGTCAGGGCCGCGCCATACCGATGGCCATCTCGACTGCGCTCGATGCGAACGCGATTGGGACGGCGGGTCATGCCGCCCCCGCCGCAATCGCCTCGGCGAGGTCGAGGCGGCCGTCGTAGAGCGCGCGGCCGGTGATCACGCCTTCGATTCCGTCGGCGACATGCGGGCGCAGCGCGTGGATGTCGTGGATATCGGCGACCCCGCCGCTCGCGATCACCGGGATATCGACCGCCTGCGCGAGCGCAACCGTCGCCTCGACATTGCAGCCCTTGAGCAACCCGTCGCGGCCGACGTCGGTGAAGAGCAGGGCGGCGACACCCGCATCCTCGAAGCGGCGCGCAAGATCCTCGACGCGGACGTCGGACACATCGGCCCAGCCCTCGGTCGCGACCATGCCATCACGCGCATCGACCCCGACGACGATCCGGCCGGGCAGGTCGCGCGCGGCCGATCTGACAAACTCAGGATCTTTCAGCGCTGCGGTGCCGATGATCACCCGCTCGACGCCGAGCGCGAGCCAGCGGTCGACCCCCGCGCGGTCGCGGATTCCTCCGCCGACCTGCACCTTGCCCGGAAAGGCGGCGATGATGCTCTCGACCGCGCCGCCATTGACGCTTGCGCCGGCAAAGGCGCCATCAAGGTCGACGACATGCAGGTGGCTTGCACCCGCATCGGCGAACAGCCGCGCCTGCGCCGCCGGATCGTCGCCATAGACGGTCGCGCGCGCCATATCGCCCTCAGCGAGCCGCACCACCTGCCCGCCCTTGAGGTCGATCGCGGGAAAGATGGTCAGGGCCGCCACTTCAAGAACCTTTCAAGCGTCGCGAGACCATAGGCCTGGCTCTTTTCGGGGTGATATTGGACGCCGACGATATTGTCCTTCGCCACCGCCGCCGTGAACGGCCCGCCATGGCTGCTCGTCGCCGCAACATGGGCGGCATCGGCGAAATGATAGCCGTGCAGATAATAGGCTTCGCCCGCCGCGATCACCGGATGCGCCCACGTGGGAACGACATCGTTCCAGCCCATGTGCGGGATACGCAGGCCCGGCTGCGGGTCGAACGCGCGCACCGTCCCGCCGATCCAGCCGAGCCCCGCATGTCGTCCATGCTCCTCGCCCGCATCGGCGAGCAACTGCATGCCCACACAGATGCCGAGGAAGGGCGCGCCTCCGCCGCGCACGCGCCGCTCCATCGCCGCGACCAGGCCGTCGATCGCCGACAGCCCGTTCATGCAGGCGGCAAATGCGCCGACACCGGGCAGCACGATGCGATCGGCCTTGGCGACAATATCGGGGTCGGCCGTGACAGCGACGCCCTCCGCGCCCGCCGCGACGAGCGCATTATGCACCGAGCGAAGATTGCCCGCGCCATAGTCGATCAGGGCAATGGCGCTCATGGACGGCTCCTAGAGCACACCCTTGGTCGACGGAATCGCATCGCCCTTGCGCGGGTCGATCTCGACCGCCTGCCGCAACGCCCGCGCGAGCGCCTTGTAGCTGCTCTCGGCGATATGGTGGTTGTTCTCGCCACAGAGCGTCTCGAGGTGCAGCGTGATCCCCGCGGTCTGCGCGAAGCTCGCGAACCAGTGCGGGAACAGCTCGGTATCCATCTCGCCGAGCCGCGGTTGCGAGAAGCCCGACTTGTACACGCAATAGGGCCGGCCCGAGATGTCGATGACGCATCGCGTCAGCGTCTCGTCCATCGGCGCGTGCGCCTCGCCATAGCGGGCGATGCCGCGCTTGTCGCCGAGCGCCTTGGCCACCGCTTCGCCGAGCGCGAGTGCGCTGTCCTCGACGGTGTGGTGCTGGTCGATGTGGAGGTCGCCCTTCACGGTCATGGAAATGTCGATCAGCGAGTGGCGCGACAATTGCTCGACCATATGATCGAGGAAACCGATGCCGGTGGACACCGAATAATCGCCGGTTCCGTCGAGGTTGACGGTGATCGCGATTTCCGTTTCCTTGGTCGTGCGCTGGACAGTGGCGGTTCGCATGGCGCACGCCTTAGAGCGTCTGTTTCGCGTTGCAAGGCGATTCTCCCCCCTTGAGGCCTCTTGACCGGCGCCCGCGCGGCGTTCATCCCCCGCGCATGAGTGACGACGTCCGCGACAGCCTGATTCCCTATGACGAAATCGTGCAGGATGCGCTGCGCGCCGTGGTCGGCCGCGTGCTGAGCCAGATCGAGGGGCACGACAGCCTGCCCGGCGAACATCATTTCTATATCACCTTCAAGACGCAGGCGCCGGGAGTCGACATCCCCGCGCATCTGGTGGCGAAATTCCCCGACGAAATGACGATCGTGCTCCAGAACCGCTTCTGGGCTCTGACGGTCGAGGAGGATCGTTTCAGCGTCGGCCTGTCGTTCAACCAGACACCGTCGACCCTGGTCATCCCCTATGCGGCGATCACCGCCTTCGTCGATCCGTCGGTCGATTTCGGGCTACAGTTCCAGGTCAGCGACGACGAGATCGAAGCGCCCGAGCCGCATGACGAGGCCGATAACGACCGCCCCGAGGTGTCGAGCGAGGATGGCTCGAACGTCGTGACCGTGGACTTCGGCAAGAAGAGATAAGGTGCCGGGCCCCGCCTGGCCTCCCAGCCGCTTCTGGCAATATTGGGCCCTCGCGGGCATGGTTGTTCTGACCGCCGCCTTCTGGTGGGGGGTCGAGGGCTACGCCTTGTTTGAGGGGGGCTATGCGCGAAGCCAGATCGCCGACGGACTGCTCCGTTTCAGCCTGCTCGTCCTGACCCCCGCGTTCGTGCTGATCTGGCTCGCAGCCGCATGGCTGCGCCGCCGCGTCGGCGAGACCGGCTATTGGCAATTGCTCGGCCTTGTCGCGATGATCTGGGTCGGCGCGATTTTGGTGACAAGGATGATGCTGCGATGAACGAGACCCGGATCGAGAGCGACAGCATCGGCGAGATCGAGGTGCCGGCCGACGCCTATTGGGGCGCGCAGACCGAACGCAGCCGGCACAATTTCGCTTTCCCGCCGCACGAGCGGATGCCGCTGCCGATCGCCCACGCGCTGGCGCGGATCAAGGGCGCGGCGGCGCGGGTGAACCGGAACCACGGCCTCGACGCGGGGCTCGCCGACGCGATCGCCGCCGCCGCCGACGCCGTCGTCGCGGGCGAATATGACGACCAGTTCCCGCTCGCCATCTGGCAGACGGGCAGCGGCACCCAGTCGAACATGAACGCGAACGAGGTGATCGCGGGGATCGCCAACGAAAAGCTCGCGGGCACCCGCGGCGGCAAGGCGCCGGTCCACCCCAACGACCATGTCAACATGGGGCAGTCGTCGAACGACAGCTTCCCCACCGCGCTGCACGTCGCGGTCGCGGTCGAAACGACCGTCCGCCTGCTCCCCGCACTCGCCGAACTCACCGACGCGCTCGCCGCCAAGGCCGCCGTCTGGCAGGATATCGTCAAGATCGGCCGCACCCATTTGCAGGACGCGACCCCGCTGACCCTGGGGCAGGAATTTTCGGGCTATGTCGCGCAGCTGATCGCATGCCGCGCGCGGATCGAGGGCGCGCTGGCGCACAATGTCTGCAAACTCGCGCAGGGCGGCACCGCGGTCGGTACCGGCCTCAACGCCCCGGCGGGCTTCGACAAGGCGATGGCCGACGAACTCGGCCGCAGCACCGGCATCGCGTTCGAACCCGCGCCTAACAAGTTCGAGGCACTGGCGTCGAACGACGGGCTCGTCTTCTTCTCGGGCGCGCTCAACGCGCTTGCGGTCGCGCTGACCAAGATCGCCAACGACATCCGCCTGCTCGGATCGGGTCCGCGCGCGGGCTTCGGCGAGCTCGACCTGCCCGCGAACGAACCCGGCAGTTCGATCATGCCGGGCAAGGTCAACCCGACGCAGTGCGAGATGCTGACGATGGTCGCGGCGCAGGTGATCGGCAACCATCAGGCGGTCACCGTCGGCGGGCTCCAGGGGCATCTCGAACTCAACGTCTTCAAGCCGCTGATCGGATCGAACGTGCTGCGCTCGATCGAGCTGCTCGCCATCGGCATGGCGGGCTTCACCGAACATTGCGTCGTCGGGATCGAGCCCAATCGCGCGCGCATCGACGAGTTGATGAACCGCTCGCTGATGCTGGTGACGGCGCTCGCTCCCGAAATCGGCTATGACAAGGCCGCGAAGATCGCCAAGCACGCGCATGAGACCGGATCGACATTGCGCGACGCAGCGCTCGATCTGGGCTATGTCGATGGCGCGACCTTCGACCGCGTCGTCGATCCGCGCACGATGTTGGGGCCGGAACCCTGAGCACGCGCGAGGCATTTATGGAGGGGAAGGAGAGAAAGATGATGGGACGGATCATCGGCGGCGTGCTTGGAAGCGCGATCGGACGCCAGAAAAATCATCACCCCATCGCGGGCGCGGTGATCGGCGCGGGAACGCTGTTCGCGGCGCGGCGCCTGTTTCCGCAGCGCTATGCGGTACTCGCCGCGACCGCCGCCGCCGCCTATCTCACCAAGAAATGGGCCGATCGTGCCGAGGCGCGGCAGGCGGCCGAGGACATGCAGGCCGCGACCGCGAAACTCGCGGCGAACGGCGAACCGCCGACCGACGGCGAAATGCTGGGCGACGCACTCCCGCCCGAAATCCCGATCGATGCGAACGGGCACGCGGCCATCCACTAACCGCCCGCCTGCCACTCCTTCACCGCCTCGACCGGAGCGACCAGCATCAGGACATTGAGCGTCAGATTGTCGCGGATCGTCCACAACGTGAACAGCTCGAACGCGATCGCGATCAGCACGGTGACCCACCAGCGCATCCGGCTCGCGGCGAGGAAACCCAGCACCATGAACGCGGCGTCGCTCACCGAATTGACGATCGAATCGCCCGAATAGCCATAGGCCATCGTCACCTCGCGATAGCGGTCGATGATGATCGGCGAGTTCTCCAGTATCTCCCACGCGCCCTCGATCCCGATCGCCAGCGCCAGCGCGACCCACAAGGGCCGCGACGGCATCAGCCAGCGCGACAGGCCAAAAAAGATGAAGCCGTGGATGATATGGCTGAAGCTGTACCAGTCCGAAATCTGCTGGCTGTTCTGGTTCGACTGGACGATGCCGTGCCACAGGCTGACCGTGCCGCACGGGCAGATCGGCGGGCGCCCCATCGCGAAGAGGATCGCGCCCAGCAGCGCGAGCAGCGCCGCGGTAACCAGCCAGCCCTTGCGCGACATCCCCGCCATCCGTCTCTCCCCCTTGACCGCTGCCCTCACCCGCGCGAATAGCGCGCATGACCGAAAGCGTCCATCTCAACCGCCGCGGCGTGCTCTTCGTCCTCTCCTCGCCCTCGGGCGCGGGCAAGACGACCATCTCGCGCATGATGCTCGAAGCCGACAAGGATATCGCGCTCTCGATCTCCGCCACCACACGCCCGCCGCGCCCGGGCGAGGTCGACGGGGTCCATTATCATTTCGTCGATACCGACACCTTCAAGAAGATGGCGGCCGACGGCGAATTCCTCGAATGGGCGCATGTCTTCGGCCACCGCTACGGCACCCCGCGCGCGCCGGTCGAGGAAATGCTCGCGGCGGGCAAGGATGTATTGTTCGACATCGACTGGCAGGGCGCGCAGCAGCTCTATCAGGAGGCCGGCCCCGACGTCGTGCGCGTCTTCGTCCTGCCGCCGACGATGGACGAGCTCGAACGGCGGCTGCGGTCGCGCAAGACCGACAGCGACGCGGTGATCGCCGCGCGGATGGAGCGCGCCGCGAACGAGATCAGCCACTGGGACGGCTATGACTATGTGCTGATCAACGACGCGGTCGAGGAATGCTATGGCGAGGTGATGGCGATCCTGCGCGCCGAGCGGCTGAAGCGCCGCCGCCAGATCGGCCTGATCGGCTTCGCGCGCGACCTGATCCGGTCGGTGCCCGATGCGGACAGGAAGCTTTAAAAGCAGGCTGGGCCGAGCTTTTTATCGTCATCCCGGACTTGATCCGGGATCCACTTGCGCAGCGCTGGAATGATCGATCCCGGATCAAGTCCGGGATGACGAAGCTCAGGTTTGGCTAGGCCGACCTCGCCAGCTTGGCTTCCAGCTCGGCGACCATCGCGGCGCGCAGAGGCCTTGCCTGACCGTCGGTGCGGCACACGACCACCGTGTCGCAGGTCGCGATGCAGCGGCCGTTCTGGAACATCGCCTGCACGATCGTCCAGCTCGAGGTGCCGAGGCGGCCGATGCCGGTCGCGATCTGGACCGGATCGGGGAAATTGCCCTCGGCGAGATAATTGATCTCGACCGCCGCGACCATCGTGCGCTCGTTCGCCGGGCGTTCCTCCCACGGGCGGATTTCACGGTTCAGCAGGACGCGGCCGCTTTCGAACAATGCCGCAAAGGCGACATTGTTGAGGTGGCCGTTGATGTCCATGTCCTGGAACCGCGTCTGCAGTTCGATGCGGACGGGGTAGCTGGCGGCGTCGAGCCGCCAGCTTTCCGGTTTCGGCATATCAGCGCGGCGCCATGCGGATGCCGCCGTCGAGGCGGACGTCCTCGCCGTTGAAATAGCCATTCTCGATCATGCAGAGCGCGAGATTGGCATATTCGGCCGGATTGCCGAGACGCTTCGGGTTGAGCACCGAGGCGCCGAGCGCGTCGCGGACATTCTGCGGCGCGCCGGCGAGCAGCGGGGTGTCGAAGATGCCGGGCAGGATCGTGTTGACGCGGATATTCTCCGACGCAAGGTCGCGCGCCACGGGGAGCGTCATGCCGACGACGCCGCCCTTCGAGGCCGAATAGGCCGCCTGACCCATCTGGCCGTCCTCGGCCGCTACGCTCGCAGTGTTGACGATCGCGCCGCGCTCGCCGTCTTCCATCGGGTCGAGCGTCATCATCCCCGCCGCCGACTTGGCAATGCAGCGGAAGGTGCCGACGAGGTTGATCTGGATGATCCAGTTGAAGGCATCGAGCGGGAAATGCTTGATGCTGCCGTCTTCCTTGCTGCGGCTCGCGGTCTTGATCGCATTGCCGGTGCCCGCGCAATTGACGAGGATGCGCTCCTGTCCGATCGCGGCGCGCGACTTGGCAAAGGCGGCGTCGACCGACGCGTCATCGGTGACGTTGCATTCGCAGAAGACGCCGCCGAGTTCGGCGGCGAGCGCGGTGCCTTTCTCTTCCTGCAGGTCGAAGATCGCGACCTTCACGCCCTTGGCGGCGAGCGCGCGCGCGGTCGCGGCGCCAAGGCCCGAGGCGCCGCCGGTGACGACGGCGGATACGGTGGAATCGAGTTTCATGGGTTTCTCCTGAAAAAGCCCTCCCCTTCGGGGGAGGGTTTGGGTGGGGCATGGGGGGAGGCAGCTCGCAGGCCCTCCCGTGTCACGAGTCACGTGCTTCGTGACGCCCCCTCCCGCAAGCGGGAGGGGAGATTTCTTACAGCCGCTCGACGATCGTGACGTTGGCTTGGCCGCCGCCTTCACACATCGTCTGCAGGCCATATTTGCCGCCGGTCGCATCGAGCACGCCGAGCAACGTCGCCATCAGCTTTGCACCGCTGGCGCCGAGCGGGTGGCCGAGCGCGATCGCGCCGCCATGCTGGTTGAGCCGCGCATGGTCGCCGCCCAGATATTTGAGCCACGCCAGCGGCACTGGGGCGAACGCCTCGTTGACTTCATAGGCGTCGATGTCGCCGATCCTGAGCCCGGCCTTCTTTAGAGCCTTTTCGGTCGCGAACAGCGGTTCTTCGAGCATGATCACCGGATCGCCCGCGGTCACCGACACATGGTGGATGCGCGCGCGCGGCGTCAGTCCATGATCCTTCAGCGCCTGTTCGGAGACAACGAGCACCGCCGAGGCGCCATCGCAGATCTGGCTCGACGTCGCGGCAGTGATCGATCCGCCTTCCTGCAGCAGCTTGACGCCGGCAATGCCGTCGAGCGTCGCGTCGAAACGGATCCCCTCGTCGACCTTGTGCCATTCCTTCCCCTCGGGGGTCTCGATCTCGACCGGCACGATCTCGCGCTCGAACACGCCTGCCTCGGTTGCCGCCTTCGCGCGGCGGTGGCTTTCGAGCGCGAAGGCGTCGAGGTCGTCCTTGGTGAAGCCGTGCTTCTTGACGATCATCTCGGCGCCCATGAACTGGCTGAACATGATGCCGGGATATTTCTCCTCCAGCCGCGGCGACTTGTAGTTGCCCAGCCCCTCTTTCATGAACAAGGTCGCGACCGATCCCATCGGTACGCGCGTCATGCTTTCGATGCCGCTGGCGAGGACGATATCCTGCGTGCCCGACAGCACCGCCTGCGCGGCGAAGGTGATCGCCTGCTGCGACGAGCCGCACTGGCGGTCGATCGTGACGGCGGGGATCGAGTCGGGCAGCTTCGAGGCGAGCACCGCGTTGCGGCCGACGTCCATCGTCTGCTGGCCGCCCTGGCTGACGCAGCCCGTGATGACGTCGTCGATCGCCTTGGTGTCGAAGTCGTTGCGGTCGGCGATCGCGTCGAACACCGCGGCGCCGAGGTCGACGGGGTGCACACCGGCGAGTTTGCCGCCGCGCTTGCCGCCCGCGGTGCGGACGGCGTCGACGATATAGGCATGGGGCATGGGGATAGTCCTTTCACTTCACTCCCCTCCCGCAAGCGGGAGGGGCTGGGGGTGGGCGCGAGCGGAGCCAGCATCTGGAGGTAGGTAGCCCACCCCGCTGCGACTAGGGAGCAAGCTCCCAAGTCTCGCTGCCCCTCCCGCTTGCGGGAGGGGAAATTACAGCTTCCGCCCGATCAATTCCTTCATGATCTCGTTCGTGCCGCCGAAGATACGCGTCACGCGCGAGGCGCGCCACGCCCGCGCGATCGGATATTCGTTCATATAGCCCGCGCCGCCGTGCAGCTGGAGGCATTTGTCCATCACTTCCCACTGCAATTCGGTGTGCCACAGCTTCGCCGCCGCGCCCTCTTCGGGGGTCAGTTCCTTCTTGAGGTGGCGCGCCAGCGCCCAGTCGAGGTGCGCCCAGCCGACCTGCAGCTTGGTCTTGAGGTCGGCGAGCACGAAGCGCGTGTTCTGGAAGTCGAGGATCGGCTTGCCGAACGCCTTGCGGTCGCGGGTGAATTCGACCGTGTCGTCGAAGGCGCGCTGCGCCGCCGACTGCGCGCTGACGGCGATCGACAGCCTCTCTTGGGGAAGCTCGCTCATCAGATAGATGAAGCCCTTGCCTTCTTCGCCAAGGCAGTTGGTGATCGGCACGCGGACGTCCTCGAAGAACATTTCCGACGTGTCGGCTTCGTCCTGCCCGATCTTGTCGAGGTTGCGCCCGCGCTTATAGCCTTCGCGGTCGGCCTCGACGAGCACGATCGAGACGCCCTTCCACGCCGGCTGCACCTCGGTGTCGGTCTTGACGCACACCAGGATCAGGTCGGCGTTCTGGCCGTTGGTGATATAGGTTTTCGACCCGTTGATGACATAATGATTGCCGTCCTTCTTCGCGGTCGTGCGCATCCCCTGAAGGTCGCTGCCGGTGCCCGGTTCGGTCATCGCAATCGCAGTGATCACTTCGCCCGCGACCATCTTGGGCAGCCAGTGCTTCTTCTGCTCCTCGCTGCCATATTTGATGATATAAGTCGCGACGATGTCCGACTGGAGCGAGAAGCCGGTGGTCACGCGGCCATTATAGGCGCTTTCCTCGTCGACGATCGCATTATAGCCGAAATCGAGGCCCAGCCCGCCATATTCCTCGGGGACCGTCGGGCACAGCAGGCCGAGCTCGCCGGCTTTCGGCCAGATCGACTTGGGCACGATGCCGTCCTCGGCCCATTGCGCCGCATTGGGAGCGACTTCCTTTTCGAGGAACTGGCGCACCGTCGAACGGAACGCTTCGTGATCCTCGGTATAAACACTGCGCGAGAGGTTATCGAGCGACATCGTCTTTCCTTTTCCCAGTGGGCGGCCTGAGGGTCTGGTGGGGCCATGGTGCCGAGTCCCCGCATCATGCCGTGCGGGTTTCGGCGCGCACCTGACCTTACGTTTACGTCCACGTCAAGTAGAAATGCCGCTACGGCAGGAAACTCGTTGCGCGGCGCGCCCTTCGCGCGCGCGCGCTTCGCCATCCCGGACTTGGCCGGGGGTGGCGAACCGACTTCGACCGCGCCTCTCCATTCGTCCCGCATCGAATAGGTTTGCAGTTGCTGGGCAGCACCGGCGCCACGCGCTAAGCTCCCCCGATGGTCGAATTGCTTCTCGATGCCGGCGCGCTGCTCGGCGAATCGCCCGTCTGGCATCCGGGCGAAGCCCGCCTCTACTGGGTCGATATCGAGGGGCGGACAATTCACCGCACCGATCCCGCGACGCGCACCGACGAGGTGATGATGCTCGGCGAACAGATCGGCTGCATCGCGCCGCGCGTGCGGGGCGGCCTCGTCGCCGCGCTCGAAAACGGCTTCGTACTGATCGACCATTGGGGATCGACGCCGCGCCCATTCGGCCCCGCCATCCTCGCGGACAAGCCCGGGCAACGCTTCAACGACGGCCGCGTCGATGCGGCGGGACGGCTGTGGGTCGGCAGCCTGACGAACGACAAGGCAAACCCTGTCGCGACGCTGTACCGCCTCGACCCCGACGGGTCGCTCGCCACGATCCTCGGCGGCCTCACCACCAGCAACGGCGCGGCGTTCAGCCCCGACGGGCGCATCTTCTACCACGCCGACACGCCGACGCACGCGATCCGCGCCTATGACGTCGACCGGGCGGCGGGCACGCTCGCCAATGGACGCGTCTTCCACCAGTTCGAATATGGGAAAGGCCGTCCCGACGGCGCCGCGGTCGATGCCGAGGGCTGCTACTGGTCGGCGCTGTGGGACGGCTGGCGCGTCGTGCGCCTGTCGCCCGCCGGCGAACTGCTCCAGACCGTCGACTTGCCCGTCCAGCGCCCGACAATGATCGCCTTCGGGGGAGACGAGCTTTGCACCGCCTTCGTGACCAGCGCGGGCAAGAATCTGACCGACGAAGACCGCAAGGCGCAGCCGCATGCCGGCGGCCTCTTCACCTTCCGCGTCGACGTACCGGGCATTCCGCAGCCCTTTTTCGGCGGCTGACCGCGCTCTTGCGCCGGGCCGCCCTGTCGGGCTAAGGCAGCCCGATATGGTTTCGCTCGAAACCAAAATTCCGGGGAGCTATGATGATGCCGCGCCGTGCGCAGCCCTTTATCCGTTTGTCGCTGCTTGCATCGACCGTCCTCTTGATGGGTTATAGTCCGATGACGATTGCCGCCGAGACCGCAACCAAGCCCGCCGCCGAGACAGGCGCGAACCCGATGCTCCAGCCCTGGACCGGCCCCTATGAGGGGGTGCCGCCGTGGGACAAGCTCGACCCCGAACTTTTCCCCGACGCCTTCGCCAAGGGCATGGCCGAGGTGAAGGCCGAGGTACAGAAGGTGATCGACAACCCCGCCGAGCCGACCTTCGAGAACACCCACGTCCCGATGCAGCTCGCGGGCGAATCGATGGAGCGCGTCTTCGCGCTGTGGGGCGTGCAGACCTCGAACAAGTCGAACGACCGCGTCGAGGACATCGACGCCGAATGGAGCCCCAAGCTCACCAAATTCTATACCGAGCTGTTCCTCGATCCCAAACTCTTCGCCCGCTACAAGGCGGTGTACGACAAGCGGCTGACCAGCGGGCTCAACGCGCAGCAGATCCGCATCGTCGAGCGCAGTTATGACGAAATGGTCCGCGACGGCGCCAACCTGTCCGCCGCCGACAAGGCGAAGCTCGTCGACCTCAACGCAAAGCTCGAAGGCCTGTTCTCGGCCTTTTCGTCGAAACTGCTCGGCGACGAGAAGCTCTACACCTTCGTCACCGACAAGGCCGAACTGGCGGGGCTCGCGCCCGGCTTCGTCGCCTCGCTTGCCGACGCCGCCGAGGCGCAGGGCAAGCCCGGCCAGTGGGCGATCAAGAACACCCGCTCGTCGGCGCAACCCGTGCTGCAGAACGCCGCCAGCCGGAGCTTGCGCGAAAAGGTCTGGCGCGCTTTCGTGGGGCGCGGCGACAATGGCGATGCGAACGACACCAACGCGACGATCGCTGAAATCCTGAAGCTGCGCCAGCAGCGCGCCGAACTGCTCGGCTTCGCGACGCACGCCAATTACCGCATGGCCGACACGATGGCGAAGACGCCCGAAAACGCGATGGCGCTGATGATGAAGGTCTGGCCCGCCGCAGTCGCGCGCGTCCACGAGGAAGTCGCTGACATGCAGGCGATCGCCGATGCCGAGGCCAAGGCCGGCAAGGGACCGAAGCTCACCATCGAACCGTGGGACTATCGCTACTACGCCGAAAAGGTCCGCAAGGCGAAATACGACCTCGATGAAAGCGAGGTGAAGCCCTACCTGCAGCTCGACAAGCTGCGCGACGCGATGTTCTGGTCGGCGGGGCAGCTCTACGACCTCGGCTTCCGCGAGATCACGGGCACGATCCCGGTCTTCGACCCCAAGGTGAAGACCTTCGAGGTGTATAACCTCAAGACCAACGAAAATGTCGGCGTCCTCTATCTCGACAATTTCGCGCGCGACGGGAAACGCTCGGGCGCGTGGATGACGACCTATCGCAGCCAGCAGGGCCTCGGCGGCGAGCGCAACGTCCTCGCTTCGAACAACAATAATTTCACCGAGGGCGCGAAGGGCGAGCCGACGCTCGTCAGCCTCGACGACGCGCAGACGCTGTTCCACGAATTCGGGCACGGCATCCATTATCTGCTGCAGCACGTCTATTATCCCGCGCTCGCGGGCGTGCCGCGCGATTTCGTCGAATATCCGAGCCAGGTGAACGAGAATTGGCTGATGACGCCCGAGGTGCTGTCGAAATTCGCGACGCACTACAAGACGGGCGAGCCGATGCCGCAGGCGCTCGTCGACAAGATCCTCGCCTCGAACAAGTTTAACCAGGGCTTCGAAACCGTCGAATATCTGTCGAGCGCGATCGTCGACATGAAACTCCACGACCGCAAGGTGCCGGTGACCGATGTCGACAAGTTCGAGCGCGAAACGCTGAAGGAAATGGGCATGCCGAAGGAAATCGTCATGCGCCACCGCCTGCCGCAATTCGGTCACCTCTTCTCGAGCGACGCCTATTCGGCGGGCTATTACAGCTATCTGTGGTCCGAAACGATGGACGCCGACACCTGGGCGGCCTTCAACGAAGCCGGCGGCCCGTGGGACCGCACCGTCGCCGACAAATTCCGTACCATTTTGTTGATGACGGGCAACGAGACCGACCGCGCCGAAGCCTATCGCGCCTTCCGCGGCCGCGATCCCGACGTGAAGGCGCTGCTGCGCAAGCGCGGCTTTCCGACCGAATGAGCTTTTGAGTCAACCGGGGAGCAAAGGGGGCCACCGCGCCCCCTTTGTTTTGCCTGCGGCTGCCGGCCGGTATCGACCGGAAGCTGACATTTCTAGCGTCGTCATGCTGAACTTGTTTCAGCATCCATGGACTGAGCGTTCGTCCGGCGCGGCGCTTAAGGAAATGGCGGACCATGGATCCTGAAACAAGTTCAGGATGACGAGAATTGAAAGGCTGGAAACCACCCCAAAGCCGACACTGGCCATCAGGGCAGATGTTTTGCCAGCATCGTCAGTCCGCGCCTCAATCCGTCCCGGTCGATGGCGCCGCCGAGCGAGACGCGTAACGCGCGAGCATTGCTGTCGCACGCCGCAAAACTGGTGGCTGGGATCGCCATCATCCCTGCCTCGCGCAGCGCGTTCGCCGCTTTCGCCATGGCGCGCTCATCCGCCAGCGGAACCCACAGATGATATCCGCACGGATGCGCGGCATAGCGTCCCGCCGGCAGCGCTTCCGCAGCGATCGCCTGCCGCGCCGCCGCCTCGGTCCGCGTCTCGCCGATCAGCCGGTCGTAACTGCCGTCCTCCAGCCAACGCGTCGCCAGCGCGGCCTCCAGCGGCGGTGGCATCACATTCGCATCATGCACCTCGGCCGCGAGCGCCAGCGCGTCCGCTACCGACGGCGTGCGGACATGCGCGACGCGGAGCGCCGGCGAGATCGTCTTGGAGAGGCTCGCGACATACCAGCCGAGTTCGGGCGAGAAGCTCGACAGCGGCGCGATCGGCGTTTCGGCAAGCTGGCCATAGGCATCGTCCTCGATGATCCGCACGCCATGCCGCCGCGTCACCCGCGCCAGTGCCGCGCGGTCGTCGGCCGCGATCGTCACGGTGGTCGGATTGTCGTTTGTCGGCACCACATAGAGCGCCGCTACCGTCGTCGTCCGGCATAGCGCCTCCAGCGCATCCGCCTCGACGCACGCAAGCGGCGCCAGCCGCAGCCCCGCGCGGCGCGCCAGCGCGAGAAAGCCGGGATAGACATGCGTGCCGCACGCCACGACATCGCCGCGCTCCAGCGTCGCGCCGATGATCGCGTGGAGTGCACTCTGCGCCCCAGCCGTGATAACGACCTGGCCGGCCTCGCTCGCCAGCCCGATCCGGCCGAAAATCTCCGCTCCCGCGGCGCGGTCGGCCTCACGTCCACCCGCCGGGGCATAATGCAGCCGCCCGCCCGCGCCCGGCGCGCGCAGCAGCGCGCTGGCGGTGCGCTCCCACGTCGCGAGCAACGTTCCGCCTTCGACCTCGGGCGGCATGTTCATTCCGGTGTCGCGCGGCGGCGGCCCCGCGGCGATCGCATCCTGCGGCAGCACGAAGCTCCCCGCGCGTCCGCGCGCACCGATCAGCCCGGCGCTCCGCGCCTGTTCATACGCCTTGGTAACGGTGGTAAGGTCGATCCCCAGCCGCGCCGCAAGGTCGCGCTGCGGCGGCAGGCGGTCGCCGCTGCGCAGCGCGCCGGTCTCGACCGCATTCGCGATCGCGTCGGCAATCACGACATATTTGGCGCCGCGCGTTCGCGTCAGGTCGGGTATCCAGCCGTCAGCCATCGGCGTCGATCATCTCTTCCTTGGCGCGCGCATTGAGCTGCGCCCACAGCGCGCCGGTGCCCGCTTCCTGCGCCCTGTTCACATATTGCGACGCGACGAGCCAGCCCTTGATCGGCTGCAGCACGGCGAGACACGGGATGACCATCAGCGGCACCGAGGTGATCAGATGCACCCACCATGGCGGGTTGAAGGCGACCTCGAACCACACGACGAGGAACAACAGCGGGAAGGCAATGAAGCAGAGCGAGAAAAACGCCGGGCCGTCATCGGGCGCCGCGAAATCATAGTCGAGCCCGCAATGCGGGCAGCGATCCTGGACCTTCAGCCAGCGCCGGAACATCTTTCCCTCGCCGCAATGCGGGCAAAGGCCGTGAAGCCCCGTCCGGTAAATCCACAGCCATTTTTCGCGGCCTTCCAGTTCGCCAGTCATCGACTCATATCCTGCAGTACCATACATAATGCCATACATAATGACGCGCATGACAAATGTCGAGGGGCGGACTAGTTCGGGGGCATGAGCGACGCGAAAATCTTCATCAGCGCGAACGAACTGCTCGCCGATTCGCTACGACTGGGCACGCAGGTGATCGACAGCGGCTTTCGCCCAACGCACCTCGTCGGCATCTGGCGCGGCGGCGCGCCGGTCGGGATCGCGGTGCAGGAACTGCTCGACTATCACGGCCACCATTGCGACCATATCGCGATCCGCACGTCGTCGTACAAAGGCATCGACGATCAGGACCCACATGTTCGCGTCTTCGCTTTGGGCTATCTCATCGATACACTGAACCCCGACGATCGGCTGCTGATCATCGACGATGTGTTCGACAGCGGCCGCAGCATCCGCGCCTTCATCGCCGAACTGAAGGCGCGCTGTCGCAACAATATGCCACGCGACATCCGCATCGCGACGGTGTGGTTCAAGCCGCGCCGCAACGTTACCGACCTCCACCCCGACTATTTCGTCCACGAAACCGACCAGTGGCTGATTTTCCCGCACGAGATCGACGGACTGACGCCTGAGGAAATCCGCCGCCACAAGCCCGAGGCGGCGATCATCCTGCGCGAAGAGAATCAGGGGGAGGAGGAGTCCGATGGCTGAAGGCTTCGTGTCGGCGGCCGATCGCGCCGCCTTCATCGCGGGCCTGCCGAAGGCCGAACTGCATCTGCATATCGAGGGCTCGCTCGAGCCCGAACTGATGTTCGAACTTGCACAGCGCAACAATGTCGCCATTCCCTTCGCCAGCGTCGAAGAGGTCCGCGCCGCCTACGCCTTTTCGAACCTCCAGGATTTCCTCGACATCTATTATCAGGGGATGGGCGTCCTCCACACCGAGCAGGATTTTTACGACCTCACCGCCGCCTATTGCGCGCGCGCCGACGCCGACAACGTCCGCCACATCGAAATCTTCTTCGACCCGCAGGGCCATACCTCACGCGGCGTCGCCTTCGCGACGGTCATCGCCGGCATCACCCGCGCGCTCGACGATGCCCGGACGACCTACGGCATGACCTCGAAGCTCATCCTTTGCTTTCTGCGCCACCTTAGCGAAGCCGATGCCGAAGCGACGCTCGACGAAGCGCTGCCCTATTTGGATCGGATCGCCGGCGTCGGCCTCGATTCCTCAGAGGTCGGTCATCCGCCCTCGAAATTCGAGCGCGTGTTTGCGCGCGCCAAGGGGCTGGGCCTCAAGATCGTCGCGCACGCCGGCGAAGAGGGGCCGCCCGCCTATGTCCACGAGGCGCTCGACCTGCTGAAGGTCGACCGCATCGATCATGGCAACCGCAGCCTCGAGGACGACGCGTTGGTCAAGCGTCTCGCGAGCGAGAGCATGACCCTCACCGTCTGCCCGCTTTCGAACCTCAAGCTGTGCGTCGTCCGCGACATCGCCGATCATCCGCTCAAGACCATGCTCGACGCCGGTCTTCACGCGACCGTCAACAGCGACGACCCCAGCTATTTCGGCGGCTATGTGAACGCCAATTACCTCGCCGTCGCCGACGCGCTCGACCTGTCAAGGGCCGACCTCGTGGCGCTCGCGCGCAACAGCTTCACCGGATCGTTCCTGGGCGACGCCGAAAAGGCGAGGCACCTCGCCGCGATAGACGCCTACGCCTGACGCAAGCCCTCAGCGCGGATGCAGCTTTGCGAGCGCAATCCCGGCGAGATTCTGCGCCCGCCCGATATGCCGGACCCGCGGCGCCGGGCCGGCGCCGGCCAGATCGCGGAAGGCCGCCAGATGCGCCGCCGCCGCACCGCGCGCCGAGACTCTCCCCATAGCCTGCGCCACGACCGATGCCGAATCACCGAGCAGCACGAAATCGTCGATTCCCCGCTCCCGCGCGAACCGCAGCGCCGCGATTAGCGCCAGCCACTCGGCATCGAGGCTGCTTCCCTCGCCAAGGCCCCGCTCGATCATGACGGCGCCGCCCGCGACCACCGCGACCTCGATCGGACCGGGGTTCGGGCGGCATCCGCCATCGAAAAAGATCTTGGTCCGGCGCGCGGTCATCCACGCACCATAGCGGCCATCAGAAATTCCCGCGCACCGAAACCGCGAAGATCGGACCGATGAGCCGGTTGCGTTCCTCGACGAAGGCGATCGGGCTCTGGCCACGCACGCCGGTATAGACGGTCCGATCGCGTTTCGAGCGCGCGTTGGCGATGTTACGGATCTGCGCGCGAACGGTCAGTCCCATCACATTCTTGTGCTCGACGAAGACGTTCGCGAAGACCGGCCCTTCCCACACCTTGTCCGACTGGTTGCGGCGGTAACTGGGCTGGTAGTGCGAATAATTGGCGCCGGCGCCCCACGCCCAGTCGCTGCCGGGAATATCGTGGCGCACGCTGACGTCGACGACGCGATCGGTGAAGCCGCTCCACTGCCGCTTCTCGCCGGTGAAGGGATCGCGCAGCGAGCTTTTCTGGAACAGCGCGCTCGTCTCGATCTTCATCCCCTTGATCCCGGCCGGATCGAGGTTGATCGTCGAAGACCATTCGACCGCGCCCGCCTTCGCCTTCGCAATATTGCCGACGCCTTCGCCGCCGTTCGTGCCGACGGGCACGACATCGACGCGGTCCTCGACGTCGCGAAAGACGAGATAGAGCTTGGTCGATCCCCACGCGCCGAGCTTCTTGTTGATCTCAAGCTCATAGCTCCAGTCCTGCTGCGGCCTCAGGTCGTTGTTGCTCTGATTCTCGTTCCCGTCGTTGAGGAAGGCGCGCGCGAGGAAGTCGTAGAAGCTGAGCTGGAGCACCCGCCGCCGAATCTTCAGCGACGCATCGAAATCGGCCGACGGCGCCCAGGCGAGCGTCAACGATCCTTTCGGGCGAAAGAAGCTGCGCGTCAGACCGTTCGCGCCCGTCTGGGTGATCGTCGAATGTTCTGCGCCCGCGACGATCTGGACGGTCAGTTTGTCGGTCAGCTTGCGCCCGAAGCTGAGCAGGCCTTCGTAGCGGTCCTCGCTGACGCCGCCGGTGCCGCCGTCGAACGGCTGGTCGACCCACGCGCCCGACGAATCGAGCACCGCGATCGACGCGACATTGTCGAGCGTGTTGAACGCCGCCTCGCCTGAGAGCTGCCAGTCGCCGCCGAACAGCTTCCACTGATACTCGCCACGCGCGATCGTTTCGCCGAGGTCGCCGGTCTGCGCGAAGCGATCGCCGGTCGCGATGCCGCCCACCGGCGTCGTGACGATCTCCTGCTTGTACGGCTCGTTACTGAAGCGCCGCAGCCCGATCAGCTTCAGCTTCCCCGGCCCGAAGCCGAATTGGTAATCGCCCGACACCTCGTAATTCCAGCTGTCGGCATTTTCATAGACGGTGCGGATGCGGTCGGGCGTTCCGGGGCTCGTCCGCACGCCATCCTCATAATAGCGGTCGTACTTGCGCTGATAATGCCCGCCCAGATTGGCAACCGTATCGCCCGGCGGATCCCAGGTGATGCGTCCCGACAGCTTCGGCGTATCGTAATGCGTGTTCCAGCTGTCCTCGCGCCGCTCGATGATATTTCCCGCGCCGTCATAGATCAGCGTCGGCCCACCCGCGCCGCTGCGTGCGGAATCGTCATTGCTCAGCGCCGCCTCATATTCGATCTGCCCCGACCGACCGCGCACAGAAACGTCGGCGCGGGTGAACAGGGCATCGGTGTAATGGGCGCGAAACTCGGGCTTCCACGAAAACTGCCCCGAGATATTGTCGGCGCGATAGACGATATTGGCGACCTGCCCCGACAGTCCGGGGATGTCGAGCGTCGCGCCGTCGACGATCTCGATCCGCTCGACATTCTCGGCCGGGATGCGCGACAGCTGGGTGTACATGTCGTCGGCCTTGTTCGACGGTCGCTCGCCGTTGAACAGAACGTTGCCGGTGGCCTGCCCCAGTCCGCGCAAATTCTCGTTATCGCGGATCGAGAAGCCCGGAACCTGCACGAGCATGTCATAGGCGTTCTTCGGCGCGTAGCGCGCGAAGTCGGTGGGTGCGAACACCTGCCGCGCCGTGCCCGGCGCACCCGCGGGAGCGGCAACCGGCGGCGGAGCATCGCCAGCGACGGTGGCATCCTGCGCCGCCACGGGCAAGGCCGACAGCGCGGCGGCGATGGCCGAAAGGCTGATCGTCGACTTCACTGGCCACCCCGCGCCGTGCGGTTCATCGCCCGGGCATATTCGGGGGACACGTCCATCGCCTTCATTCCGACGACCTCCTCGGCCGCGAGTTTCCGGTATCCGGCGTCGGCCAGCCCGCGCACATAGGCGCCGTCGACGCCGAGCGCCTTGCAGGCGATCGCATCCTCGACCCCGGTCAGCACCAGCGCCTCCGATCTGAGGTCGCGGACATAGTCCGGCGTGACGCCGAGCGCCGCGGCGGCGATCAGGTCGCCATTGTCCTCGGGCTTCACGCCTTCGCGCGTCAGCCCGTCGGCGAGTTCGACGGTCGCATCGACGAGCAGCATTGCGAGCAGGTCGCCCCGGTCGTCGGGGGCGAGGCCGCGCTGTTCCAGCGCCCTTTCGAACCCGGTATCGGCGGTGAAGCGGCAATCGCCTTCGCCGTCGAAGGCGCCGGTCAGCCGCCCCGAACAGGCAAGGGTTCCGGCCTCATGGACGATGGTGAAGCTGATCCGACCCAGCCTGCCACCCAGCGCAGCCCTTGCACCGGCAAATTCGCTCCGCGTTCCGTCGATCACGACGTCGCTGCTCGATGTCTTGCGGCTGACGCGGAGCAGCGGCCCGCCGTCGGACGTCGCCGGATCCGCGCGCCAGGCGATGTCGCCCGGCACTGGCGGATCGGCGGCCGTGCTTGGCGCGGCGCAGGCGAAAACCGACAGCAAAGCGGCGCCGACAATCATCATCGGGATCTTCATTGGGTGCACTCCTCCCTCCGTGCGCCGCGCGAGCGTCATCGCTCGCCGCCGCAACGGCGTTTCAAAACAGGGCTTCGATCAACGGAAGTCGGGTTTGGACGAACGTCAGGTCGCGGGCGTTTCCGGCGGCTCCGGGGGCTCGGGAGCCTCGACGCGCGTCACGCGACTATCGGCGCCGCGCGCCTCGACCACCGCGCCGTGGCCAACCCGGACGGTCGCGCCCTGACCGCCCTTGCGGTCCTTCGCGGCCGCCCATCCGCCCGTCGCGCGCAGTTCGATCGCGTCATCGGCGCTGCGGATGCGCACCCCCGCCTTGCGCATGTCGGTCACAAAGTCACAGTCGACCCCCATCGCCTTCAGCGCGATCACATCGTCGATACCGATGTCGGGGAAATGCGTCTTCATGTCGCGGGCGAAGGCGGGTTCGATGTGCAGCGCCGAAGCGCCCACCAGATCGTCGAGGCTGACGCCGGGGAAAAGGCCGCGCATTTTCTTGATATAGGCGGGATCGACGCCGGTCGCCTTGGCGCCGATGATTTCGTCGGCGGTCATCGGGCCGTTATGCTCGCGCATCTCCGCCGCATATTCGGGGGTGACGCCGACCGCGCGCATACTGATCAGTTCGTCGGCACTCAGCGGCCGCGACGGGTCGGCAGCGGCCTCGCCGTCAGGATGGACCCCGCCCGCGGCGGCGACGACCTGCTGCGTCGCGGCCGGGGCGGTGGCGGCGGCGGGAGCGGGGAACTCCGACGCCACCTTTTTATCTGCCGTCGCCGAAAAAGCCGCGAGCGGCGCGGTGATCCCTGCGAGCACGACGAGGCTCATCAGCATCCAGCCCGCGCTCGCTGGTCCGCGCTTCAGGCTGGCGTCGAGCACGCGTGTGATCCGGCGCTTCAGGCTGTTCCTGCCTGGCGCGACGCCATGCGCGACCAGCAGCGCCCCCTGATTGTCATGGCGCGCCGCGCCGACGAGCAGGGTCGCATAGTCGGGCCCGTCGATGTCGGCCATCAGCACGGCATCGTCGGCCGCCTCCTCGCGCAGCTGGTGGCTTTCACGCGCGAGCATCCACACCAGCGGGTTGAACCAGAAGACCGCGCAGGCGACGCGCGCGCCGAGCAGCTTCGCCCAGTCGAGCCGTGCGACATGCGCCAGTTCGTGCGCGATGATCGCTTCGGCTTCGTCGACCGCATCGACCGCGCGCGGGTTGAGCACGATCGTCGGGCGCAGCACACCCCAGCTGATCGGTGAGCGCAGTTCCTCGCTCACCAGCAACGCGGTGCCATGTTTGAACCCCATGCGCCGCTGCGCCTCGGCAAGCGCCGACAGCCACGATCCCTCGACGAGGATTTCTGCGCGGCGGCGCATCGCGAACAGCCGCACGACCGCAAGCAGCATCACTCCGCACAGCAGCGCGAGCGGAACGAGATAGAGAAAGGGCGCGATATCGGCGAGAGCGGGAAAGGTCGCCGGCGCCGAGCCCGCGGCCTCGATCGCGGCCGGGACCGGCATCGCGACGGGGCCCGGATCGGCGGCCGGAACTCCTGAAACCATCGCCGCGACGGGCGCATCGCCGGCAAACCAATGCTGCGGCAGCGGTGCCCATTTCGGCAGAAAAAGGATCGCGGCGGGAAGCGCGAGCAGCGCCGCGAGCCCCGCATGCGCGACCATCGAGCGCTCACCCGCCGAGCGCGACCGCGCGAGCCGCAGCACGACGAGCGTGAGTCCCGCAATCACCAGCGATTTCCAGGCAAGGCCCAGCAGCATGGCGCTCGTAGTCATTTCATCCTCCCGTCACGGGCTTTTGCGATCATCTTTTCAAGTTCGTCGAGATCGGCGCCCGTCATTTCGTCCTGCATACCGAGCAGCGCCGCAGCGGCACTCGTCGCCGATCCGTTGAAGAAGACGCGCACGACCTGGCTCAGCGCCGACTTGCGCGCCGCCTTGTCCGACACGCTCGGCGCATAGACAAAGCCGCGTTCCGACGCCTCGCGCGCCACGAAACCCTTCGCCTCGAGCCGCTTCAGCATCGCGCGGATTGCCGAACCCGACAGCGCGTCGGACAGCGCGTCGCCGATCTCGGTCACCGTCGAGGCACCGCGCTCATAGAGAATATCGACGATCTCGCGTTCGCGGGGGGGCAGGCTGGACAGCATTCGAATCACCTCGTGCGCTACATTTGTAGCGTGCTACATTTGTAGCGCATCTTTGGCAAGAGGGTTTTACTCTACTAATACACATAAGCCGTCGAACAGGATTCCCCTGACGCAATGCACCCCCTATGTAGGCGCATCGCTCAAGGAGTCCCCGATGCCGATCATGGCCGCCCGCCACTATAATGAAGGAAAGCTCGTTCGCGAGCTCGGCCCCGACGACATCATCCCCGAGGATTGCGACGACAGCGATTTCTTCTGGCTCGGCCTTTACGAGCCCACCCCCGACGAACTTGCAGGGATCGCCAAAAGGTTCGGCCTCCACCCGCTCGCGGTCGAGGACGCGCTGAAATCGAAACAGCTTCCGAAGGTCGAGATCTATGGCGACCAGCTGTTCGTCATCGCCGCGACCGCGCGGCAAGAGGGGGATACGATCCAGTCGGGCGAGACCGCGATCTTCCTTGGCCGCCATTTCACGGTGACCGTCCGCCACGGCTCGGCGCGCGCGCATACCGAGGTGCGCGCGAAGCTCGAAAGCCTGCCGCACAAGCTTATGCACGGGCCCGACTATGTCCTCTACGCGATTCTCGATTTCATCGTCGACGGCTATTTCCCGGTCATCGACGCAATCGAGGACCGGCTGCTGCTGGTCGAGGAAAGCGTGATGGACACGCCGCTCGATGCCGAACAGATCCGCCATCTCTATGGCCAGCGGCACGAAATCATTCGCTTTCAGCGCATCGTCGGGCTGATGAAGGACGTGGCGAACCGGCTGATCGGCGCCGATGACCTGCCGTGGATCGACGACGCGGTACGCCCCTATTTTCGCGATATATGGGACCATGTGCAGCGCGCCGAATTCCGGCTTCAGGGCCTGCGTGAAGTCGCCGCATCGGTCGTCGACACCAATTCGCTTCTCGAACAGCAGCGCCAGGGCATGATCACGCGCCAGCTCGCCGCCTGGGCCGCGATCCTGGCCGTGCCGACCGCGATCGCCGGGGTCTATGGCATGAATTTCGAGCATATGCCCGAACTCGGCTGGACCTTCGGCTATCCTTTCGCGCTGTCGCTCATGGGCGGAATCTGCGGCCTGCTGTACCGCCGCTTCAGGCGGATCGGCTGGCTCTAGCGCCGCACCCACGCCGCCGCGGCGGATGCAACCCGTCACCGCGTTGCACGGGGGTTTCGCCGCACCATCTTTGCGGCCTTTGATAACCCTCTTTTAACCGTCTCACCCCAAAATTAGGATATGGTCATTTCCGGATATTTCCTGCCCCCGGCCGCCGACGCCGACAGTCGGTCGGCTGCACGCCGCAAACTCAGCCTGCTCGCGCGCGGCGCCCATCATGACGGCACCGAGATCGAGGTGCTGATCCACAATATCTCGGGAACCGGGCTGCTATTCGAAAGCGATATCGAGCTTGAGGCGGGCGACCGGATCGAAATCGAACTGCCGCATGCCGGCGACATCTCGGCGGTTGTAATCTGGGCCAGCGGCCGGCTCTTCGGATGCCAGTTCGAGGGGCCCGTATCGCCCGCGACACTGAGCGCGGTCGAACTCAAGAGCGTCGTGCCCCCCGAACCCGAGGTCGAGGAAAGCCAGCCGAGCCCCGCCGACGAAGCCTTCGGCGCACGCCTGCAGCGCTTCAGGATCATGGCCGGCCTCAACCAGGCCGACGTCGCCGAACGCATCGGCGTCAGCGCGCCGTCGGTTTCGGGTTGGGAAAAGGGCCGCGCCCGCCCCAAGCACGACCGCATGGACGCACTGGCCGCGATCCTGGGCGTGCAGGTTTCCGACCTGCTCGGCGGCTTCGCGCCCGAAGGACTGCACGACCTGATCGAGCGCAGCCGCGAGCAGATCGCGCGCACGGTCGGCGTCGCACCCGACAAGGTCCGGATCATCGTCGAGCTGTAAACGGCGGCCCGGTCTTGCCGAAACCGCCCCGCTTCCGGTATAGGGCTCAAAGCAACCAACAGGGAGTCCGCAGGATCATGGATCGCAACTGAACGCATCGCCGCCACGCTGTGCCTTCAGGAAAGCCTTGTCCATGCCCTCCATTACCCTCGCCAACCTCGGTTGGTCCACGCCCGACGGCCGCCCCGTCCTCTCTGACATCGACCTTCGTTTCCAGCGCGAGCGCGTCGGAGTCGTTGGCCGCAACGGCGTCGGCAAATCGACGCTGCTGTACCTGCTGACCGGCGAGCGCCGGCCCGCCTCCGGCTCGATCGCGATCGACGGCAGCGTCGCAATGCTGCGCCAGACTGTGCAGGTCGACCCGGACGAGACGATCGCCGACCTGTTCGACGCCCGCGCCTCACTCGCGCTGCTCCGCAAGGCCGAAGCGGGCGATGCGAGCGCCGAAGACATCGGCGACGCCGATTGGACGCTCGAGGCGCGGATCGACGAAGCGCTCGCGAAGGTCGGCCTCGCGCTTCCGGCGGATACCCCGCTGCCGCACCTGTCGGGCGGCCAGCGCACGCGCGCTGCGCTCGCCGCTGCGATATTCGCCGCGCCCGACTTCCTGCTCCTCGACGAACCGACCAACAATCTCGACCGGGACGGGCGCGCTGCGGTGCGCGATTTGCTGCGTGGCTGGCGCAGCGGCGCAATCGTCGTCAGCCACGATCGCGAATTGCTCGAGGAGATGGACGCGATCGTCGAAATCACCAGCCTCGGCGCCGCGCGCTACGGCGGCGGCTGGAGCGCCTATCTCGCGCGCAAGGAGATTGAACGCGCGGCGGTCGAGGCCGAACTCGCCGATGCCGAAAAGCGGCTGGATGCCGCCCGGCGCGAGGCGCAGGCGGCGAGCGAAAGACAGGACCGGCGCGACGCCGGCGGCCGGCGCAAGGCGGCGCGCGGCGACATGCCCAGGATCATCATCGGCGGACAGAAGCGCCGCGCCGAAGAGACACGCGCTGCGGCAAGCCGCCTTGCCGGGCGCCAGCGCGACGCCGCACAGGCCCAGCTAACGGCGGCACGCTCGAGGGTCGAAGTCGTCGATCCGCTGTCGGCGGGGCTTCCGCCGACCGGACTGGCCGCCTCGCGAACCGTCCTCGCGCTCGACGATGTGACGGCCGGCTATGCCCCGGGGCAGCCCGTCATCCGCGACCTGTCGCTGACGATCACCGGCCCCGAGCGCGTCGCGGTCACCGGGCCCAATGGTTCGGGGAAATCGACTTTGCTCGCCCTAGTGGCAGGGACGATCGGCCCATGGTCGGGCGCGGTACGCACGCAGGTGCCGTTGGCGATGTTCGACCAGCGTGTATCGCTGCTCGACCCGTCGCTTTCGATCGCCGACAATTTCCTTGTGCGCAGTCCAGGGGCGACGAACAACCAGTGCCGCGCCGCGCTCGCCCGCTTCCGCTTCCGCGCCGACGCCGCGGACCGGATCGTCGGCACGCTCAGCGGCGGACAGATGTTGCGCGCCGGCCTCGCCTGCGTCCTCGGCGCTCCGCAGCCGCCGCAACTGCTGATCCTTGACGAGCCAGGCAACCACCTCGACATCGAATCGCTGACCGCGATCGAAACGGGGCTTGCCGCCTATGACGGGGCGCTGCTCGTGGTCAGTCACGATCCGGCCTTTCTGGACGCGATCGGGATCACCCGCGAAATTGCGCTGGGCTGATCGCTTGGGTCAGCCTTCGGGGACCGGAAATTTGAGGCCGTGGAGCGCGACGACATGGTCGCCCTCGCAGACCGGCGCTGCGATCAGCCGGATCCACCGCGTCTGCGCGCGCGCCGGGCCGATCTCGACGTCGAGCGTGAAGCCGCGACGATGCGCGATGGCGTGCGCGCGCAGCCGTTCCATCGCGGCGCGCGATCCCTCGCAATATTGCGCCACCGCCGCCGCCCGCGCGACGTCCGAGCCACGCGGCAGGCCGAAAAGATCGTACACCGTATCGGTCCAACTGAGCCGGTTGGTCGCAAGGTCGCAATGCCACACGCCCGCGCCTAGCCGCGCGATCGCCTCGGCATCCTCAGGCGTTTCGGCGCCGGCCCTGCCGGGCACCCGCACGCTCGTCCGCTCGCTCCAGCCGAGGTCGAAGTGGCGCGCGCACTCGTAGAGCGGCCAGCTATGGTGGAGCGGCAAAGGGTATCGGGGTTGCACGGTTCTGTTCCTCGCCACCAGGCTAGGCGGCGTTGCTTAAGATTATCTGACGGTGCCGGGAGAAAGGTCAGGCGGACGCCAGCACTTTCGCCATCATCCGCTCCTCCTTCTCGACCCACGGCGCGAGGCTGGGGCGCGACAGGATCGCTTCGCTCCATGCTGCGGTCTTCGGGTGTTTCGCCGCGTCGATGCACGCACCGCAATGGCGCAAATTCATCAGCGGGGACGCCACCGCAAGATCGGCGAGCGTGAAGCGATCGCCGACCAGATAGCCCGACGCGGGGATCGCGCTCTCCAGATAATCGAGCAGCTTCGGCAATTCTTCGGCCTCGGCCTGCGCGGCCGCCGCGAGGTCGCCCTCGCGACCGAGAAATTTGGGTGAGACGATGCGGTTGAAGAACATTTTGCCGCTGCACGCCCCAAACACCGTGTCGCCGAATTCATCCCACCAGATCACGCACCCGCGCTGCTGCGGGTCGGCCGGGATCAGCACGGGTTCGGGGTGCTTGGCCTCGAGATAATGGATGATTGCGCTCGAATCGGCGAGCAGGAAACCGTCATCGTCCATCGCCGGCATTTTTCCGAGCGGCGAGGCGGCGCGAAACCCCGGATCGGGGTCGCCGATCCCGACGCCCTTCAGCTCGAAAGCGATGCCCTTTTCGCCCAGATAACCAAGCAATTTGCGCACGAACGGCGACACCACCGAGCCATAGATGATCATCCTGCAATCTCCCTTTATTCTGCTGTCATAGCATAGGTTAAGGGCGGGGCGACGCAACCCGTGCGACGGATCCGGGCGGCAAAGAAATAAACTTGCCATCGACGCGCCGGCGTGAAACATCGGCGTTTGGAGGGGGGCGCTGCCGCGGCAGCCATCAGCAGGATGTTCGCAATGCGCCCCTCAACCTGGGCAGATCGGCTGATGGGCCTGCTCGCCCGCTTTATTGGCCTGGTCATCCTGCTCGCAACGCTCGTCGCCGCCGCCGCCAGCTTTTTCTACAACCAGTCCGAAGAGGCCGACCAGGCGGCGCGCGTCGCGATGCAGGTCAATATGCGGCTGCGCGACCATGTCTCGGTGCTCGAGGGCGTCCGCGCGCTTTACCAGTCGGACCCCAGCTCCAGCGGTCCCGGCATCCGCGCCTATCTCTCGTCGCTCCAGCCGCAGATCCGCACGCCGGGCATGGAGGGGATCGGCATCGCCGCCGCCTTCCCCGCCGACGACCCCCGGCTTCCCCAAGCGCAGCTGGCGCAGAATTACGGCCAGGCGATTCGGGTCTGGCCCGCCGCCACCGACCAGAAGATCGGCTTCGCCGTGACGCTGGTCGAGCCCTATACGCCGCGCCGCCACGTCGCGCTCGGTTTCGACATGTACAGCGATCCGACCCGCCGCGCCGCGATGCGCCGCGCCTGGCAGACCGGCCAGCCCGCCGCGAGCGGCGTCGTCGAACTCGCGCAGGAACGCCTGGCCAGAAAGAAGCAAAAGGGCTTTCTGATCTATATCCCGGTCTATGCGCGCCTGCCCGCCTCGCCGCTGACCAATGTCGCGACGCGCCCCGGTGCGCGCCCGATCGAGGCCTTCATCTATGCGCCGTTCCGCGGCAATGACATGATGACGGCGGTTCTTGGCGACCAGATCCGCGGCATCGACGGGATCGAGGTCTATGCCGGCGACGGGCCTAAGGCGCAGCTTCTCTACAGCCACGGCAAGGTCGGCTGGGACGCGCACGAGCAAAAGCTGCGCGTTGCCGATCGCGAATGGACGATGCGCATTTCCTACGGCCGCTTTCTCGAACGGCTCGGCCGCCCTTTCGCCATCTTCGTCTTCGGCGTCCTGCTCGCCATCCTCGCGACCCAGCTCCACCGTGTCCAGCAACGCCGCGTCGGGGTGGCACAGGCGCTCGCCGCAGAGCAGGCGCGCCATGCCGAGGACCGCGAGCTGATGATCGGCGAGATGGCGCACCGCATGAAGAACGCCTTCGCCCGCATCGGTGCGCTCGCGCGCATCACCCTCCGCGAATCCGCCAGCCTGGAGGATTTCGAAACGAAATTCGACGGCCGCATGCGCGCGCTCTCCGACGCCAAACAGATGCTCGTCACTGGCGCGGTCGATACGGTCGAGCTCGGCCGCATCGTCCACCGCGAGCTGGAAATCGCCGGCTGGTCGGGCGAGCGTCTGGCGGCGCTCGACGGCCCCGTCGTTTGCCTCGATGACGAAAGCGCGCAGGCGATTACGCTTGCGGTCCACGAACTCGTCACGAACAGCATCAAATATGGCGCGCTGTCCGGACACGGCGGCGATCTGGCCGTCGGCTGGTGCATCGAGGCCGGCCAGGTCGAATTTCGCTGGACCGAAACCGGCCTGGCCGCGCCGCCGCAGATCGACACCGAAAGCTTCGGCACCCAGTTCATCCGATCGCTGATCGAACGGCAATTGAAGGGCAGCTGGGATCGCACTGCCGTTGACAACAGCCTGACGATCCTCATCCGCTGGCCGTACGATGGCTCTGCACCCTGACGATCGCTGGCATATCTGGATCGACCGCGGCGGCACCTTCACCGATGTCGTCGCGCGCAGCCCCGACGGCACCGTCGTCACCACCAAATATCTGAGCGAAGATCCGGCGCGACCTGGCGACGCCGCGGTCAATGCGATCCGCGACCTCACTGGCGCGGGCAGCGGCCCGCTTCCGCGGCTCGCGATCCGCATGGGCTCGACCGTCGCGACCAATGCCCTCCTCGAACGCAAGGGCGAGCCGACGCTGCTCGCGATCACGAGCGGCTTCGGCGACGCGCTGACCATCGGCTATCAGGACCGGCCCGACCTCTTCGCGCGCAAACTCCAACGCACCCCGCCGCCGCACGCCGAGGTTGCCGAAATCGCCGAACGCGTCGGTCCCGACGGTGCTGTCCTGACCCCGCTCGACGAAGAACAGGCCCGCACCGCATTGCAAGCCGCCCGCGACCGCGGGCTCGCCAGCATCGCCATCGTCCTCATGCACGGCTATCGCTATCCCGCGCACGAACGGCGCCTCGCCGCGATCGCGCGCGAAACCGGCTTCACCCAAATCTCGACCAGCCACGAGGTCAGCGCCCTCATCAAGCTGATCGGCCGCGGCGATACGACGCTCGCCGACGCCTATCTCTCGCCTGTGCTGCGCCACTATGTCGACCAGTTCGTCGGCCAACTCGGAGAGGGCATCGACCCGCAGTTCATGAAAAGCTCGGGCGGCCTCGCCTCTGCCGCCGCCTTCCATGGCCGCGACGCGATCCTCTCCGGCCCCGCGGGCGGCATCGTCGGGATGGTCGGCAGCGCCGCGCCGCTCGGCAAGACCCGCCTCATCGGCTTCGACATGGGCGGCACCTCGACCGACGTCAGCCACTATGCCGGCCGCCTCGAGCGCGACAACGAGACCATCGTCGCGGGCACGCGCATCCGCGCCCCGATGCTCCGCATCCACACCGTCGCCGCGGGCGGCGGGTCGATCTGCCGCTGGGACGGCGCGCGCCTCCTCGTCGGTCCCGAGAGCGCCGGCGCCAACCCCGGCCCCGCCGCCTATGGCCGCGGCGGGCCGCTGACGGTCACCGACTGCAACGTCCTGCTCGGCAAGATCCAGCCCGATCATTTCCCGAAACTGTTCGGCCCGAACGGCGATCAGCCCCTCGACCGCGCGATAGTGGTGGAAAAGTTCGCCGCCATGGCCGCCGAGGTCGGGAACATCACCCCCGAAGCCCTCGCCGAAGGCCTGCTCGCCATCGCGGTCCAGCAGATGGCGAATGCGATCAAGCGCATCACCATCGCGCGCGGCCACGACGTCACCCAAGGCTACAGCCTCGTCGGCTTCGGCGGCGCCGCGGGGCAGCATGTCTGCCTCGTCGCCGATGCGCTCGGAATCGACGAAATCCTGCTCCACCCGCTCGCCGGCGTGCTCTCCGCCTATGGCATGGGGCTCGCCAGGCCCTCGGCGATCCGCGAGCGCACGCTGGGCCTGAAGCTCGACGCCGATTGCGCCACCGCTCTCGCCGCCACCGAAACCGAGCTGTCGGATCAAGCCCGCGTAGATCTTGCCCCCGATGCCACGACCACCCGCGAAACCCTGCTCTTCGTCCGCCTCGCCGACAGCGACAATGCGATCGAGCTTCCGCTGGCGCCGCCCGCCGAGGTCGCATCGGCCTTCGCCGCCGCCTTCCGCCAGCGCTTCGGCTACGCGCCGCACGACAATCTGGTGGTCGACCGCATCCGCGTCGAACTGACCGAGGCGGGCGACACGCAGGCGGCGCTGCCGCCCCCCGCCGCGTCCGCCGAGGGCGAACCTGAAACGGCCAGCGTCTGGCTCGCCGGTGCGGCGCACGACGTTCCGCTCCATCAGCGCAGCATGCTCCCCGCCGGGCGCAGCATCGCCGGCCCGGCGATCATCATCGACGCGCTCTCGACCACGGTGGTCGAACCGGGCTGGAACGCAACGGTCGAGCAGGAGGGGACGCTGCGGCTCGCCAGGACAATCCTCCCCGTCGCGCAGCGATGGGGAGGTGGCAGCCCCGAGGGGGCTGACGGAGGGGCCGGGCGCGCAGCGTTCGCTTCGTCCGCAGCCCCTCCACCGTCCTTCGGACGGTCCCCCTCCCCATCGCTACGCGACGGGGAGGATCAAGAGGCATCCCCCGACCCGATCCGCCTCGAAATCTTCAACAGCCTGTTCATGGCGATTGCCGAGGAGATGGGCGGCGCGCTCCAGCACAGCGCCTCGTCGATCAACATCCGCGAGCGGCTCGACTTCTCTTGCGCGATCTTCGACGGCGAGGGCCGCCTCGTCGCCAACGCCCCGCATATGCCGGTCCACCTCGGATCGATGGGCGAAAGCGTCCGCACGATCCTCCGCCAGCGGTCCGGGGCGGACGGCCAGCCCGGCGACGGCCCCGGCATCCGCCGCGGCGACGCCTATGCGCTCAACGCCCCCTATGACGGCGGCACCCACCTCCCCGATATCACCGTCATCATGCCGGTGTTTGTGGCAAGGGAAGATACAGGGTGCGACACGCCAAGCTTCTTCGTCGCCGCGCGCGGCCACCACGCCGACCTCGGCGGCATCGCCCCCGGCTCGATGCCTCCCGACAGCAAGAGCATTGCCGACGAAGGCATCCTCTTCGACAATGTCCTGATCGTCGATGACGGCAACTTCCTCGACGCCGAGGTCCACGCCCACCTGACTGCCGGCGACTGGCCCGCGCGCAACCCCGCGCTCAACATCGCCGACCTGAAGGCCCAGGTCGCCGCCTGCCAGCGCGGCGCGAGTGCGCTCGTCGACCTCAGCGCCGCGCACGGCGCCGCCACCGTCGCCGCCTATATGGCGCACGGCCAGCGTCAGGCCGAAGCCGCGGTGCGCCAGCTCCTCGCGCGCCTCGAAGACGGCGCCTTCACCTACGCGATGGACAATGGCGCCGAGGTTGCGGTCGCGGTGAAGGTCGACCGCGCCGCCCGCCACGTCACGATCGACTTCACCGGGTCGTCGCCGACGCTCCCCGACAATTTCAACGCACCGATGCCCGTCGTCCGCGCCGCCGTCCTCTACGTCCTGCGCACCATGCTCGACGACCCGATCCCGATGAACGAGGGCTGCCTCGCCCCCGTCACGCTGATCGTGCCAGACGATTCGATGCTCAGCCCGCGCTGGCCCGCCGCGGTCGTCGCGGGCAATGTCGAGACGAGCCAGGTCATCACCGATGCGCTGTTCATCGCCTTCGGCGCGATGGCGGGTGCGCAGGGCACGATGAACAATTTCACCTTCGGCAACGACGCGTACCAATATTATGAGACGATCGCCGGCGGCTCGGGCGCCGGTCCGGGCTTCAACGGCACCAGCGTGATCCAGACGCATATGACGAACAGCCGCATGACCGATCCCGAGGTGATGGAAACGCGTTTTCCCGTGATCGTCGAGGAATTCTCTATCCGCAAAGGCTCGGGCGGTATCGGCCGCTGGCAAGGCGGCGACGGCGCCACTCGCCGCATCCGCTTCCGCGAGCCGATGTCGGCCAACATCCTCGCGAACCGCCGCCGCATCGCCCCGGCCGGCCTGGCGGGCGGCGGCGACGCCGCGCCCGGCCGCAACTGGGTCGAGCGCGCCGATGGTTCGGTCGAAGTGCTGGTGGCCACGGGCAGCGCGGATCTGGCTGCAGGGGATGCTTTCGTGATCGAAACGCCGGGCGGCGGCGGCTACGGGAAAGCGGGGGACGACAATTGACGGCAGCGGCGCAAATCCTCCTTCTCCCTCGATGGGAGAAGGATATGCAGCCTTATCGCGAAGCGATTAGGCGAAGTTGGATGAGGGTGAGGGCGCGTCCTTGCACCGTCGCTTCAGGCCAAGTGCTCACCCCCACCGCTGCGACTAGCCAGCAAGCTGGCAAGTCTCGCTGCCTCCCCCGTCAAGGGGGAGGGAATTAAGCCATGCTCGTCCTGATCGGCATCCTCATCATCATCGCGGGCTTCCTGCTCCGCTTCAATCCGCTGCTCGTGATCATGGCCTCGGCGCTCGCGACCGGGCTCGCGGCGGGGCTCGATATCGCCGCGATCGTCGCCGCCTTCGGCAAGGCGTTCAACGACACGCGCTATGTCTCGATCATCTGGATCGTCCTTCCCGTGATCGGCCTGCTCGAGGCTTACGGCCTCCAGCAGCATGCGCGCAGCCTGATCGACCGCATGAAGGGCGCGACGCTCGGCCGCCTGCTCACCGGCTACCTGTTACTCCGCCAGGCAATGGCCGCGGTCGGCCTGACCTCGGTCGCGGGCCATGCGCAGACCGTCCGCCCGCTCGTCGCGCCGATGGCCGAAGCCGCCGCCGACGCGAAGAACGACGCGCTCACCGGCGACCAGCGCGAGGAGGTCAAGGCCTTCGCCGCCGCGACCGATAACGTCGGCCTCTTCTTCGGCGAGGACATCTTCCTCGCGATCGGTTCGATCCTGCTGATGAAGGGCCTCCTCGACGGCTATGGCTACGAAATCGAGCCGCTGCACTTCTCGCTCTGGGCGATCCCGACCGCGATCGCGGCCTTCCTGATCCACGGCTTCCGTCTCCGCCGCCTCGAAAAGCGGATGGCCCAAAAGCCGATGGAGAAGATGGGGGCAGGCGCATGATCACGCTCGATCACGTCTATCTCCTCGCCGGGATCACCTTCGCGCTCTTTGCGCTGCTCGGGCTCTATGACCGCAGCAATCGCAAACGCTTCGGCAACGCCACCTTCTGGGGCCTGCTCGCGACCTCGATGATCCTGGGCGACTATCTCGGCGACTTCGGCAACGGCCTGCTCGTCCTCGGGCTCGTCGCGATCGCCGGCACCGGCCAGATCGGCCGCGGGCCCAGCGGCGAGGTTCCCGCCGAGCTGCAGGCGGAACGCGCCGCGCGGCATGGCAATTTCCTCCTCCTCGTCGCGCTGATCATCCCCGTCGTCGCGCTGGCGGGGACCTTTCTCTTCAAATGGATTCCCGGCTTCGCCGACCCCAAGCAGGCGACGCTCATTTCGCTCGCGATCGGCGTGCTGATTGCGCTGGCGGTCGGCATGGCGCGCCTCAAACCCCCCGCGCTCCTCCCGCTCCAGCAGGGCCGCCGCCTGCTCGACGCCGTCGGCTGGGCAGCGATCCTGCCGCAGATGCTCGCGAGCCTCGGCGCAGTCTTCGCGCTCGCGGGCGTCGGCGAGGTCGTCGGCGGCCTCATCGGCGCCGCGATTCCCGAGGGCAGCCTGTTCGGCGCGGTGCTCGCCTTCGGGCTCGGCATGGCGCTCTTCACCATGGTGATGGGCAACGCCTTCGCCGCCTTTCCGGTGATGATGGCCGCGGTCGGCCTGCCCTTGCTGATCAAACATTATGACGGCGACCCCGCGGTCGTCGCCGCGATCGGCATGCTCGCGGGCTTCTGCGGCACGCTGATGACGCCGATGGCGGCGAACTTCAACCTCGTGCCGGCGGCGCTGCTCGAGCTCAGGAACCCCTATGGCGTGATCCGGGCACAGGTCGGCACCGCGCTGCCTTTGCTCGCCGTGAACATCCTCTTCATTTATATCTTCGCCTTCTAGCGCCGATCCCTTTTTTCCGTTCGCATCGAGCGAAGTCGAGATGCCCGTCGGTCATCCATGCCTTCTGGGTGTCTCGACTTCGCTCGACACGAACGGATATGGAGGCCGCATGGAATTGAACCCCGACCACGCCACCCGCTTCGCGACCGCCACCCTGTCGCACCTCGGCCGCGAATATCCGTACAAGATGGACCTCGTCCTGAACGGCCCCGAGGACGCCAAGCCCCCGCGCGCGCATCACCCGATCTTCCACGGCAGCTTCGACTGGCACAGCTGCGTCCATGGCTGGTGGCAGATCCTCCGTCTCGCGCGCCGCTTCCCGGACCTCGCCGTCGCCGCCGACATCCGCGCCCGCGCCGACGCGATGCTCGTGCCGGAGAAGGTCGCGGGCGAGCTGGCCTTCCTCGATCGCCCCTATTCGGCCACGTTCGAACGCCCGTATGGCTGGGCCTGGCTCCTCGCGCTCCACGCCGAGGCCGAGTTACATGACGCCCCTTGGGTCGCCGCGCTCGAACCGCTTGCGCTCGCCTTCGCGCAGCGCTTTCACTCCTTCCTTCCGAAGATGACCTACCCGCTGCGCGTCGGCACCCATTTCAACATCGCCTTCGCGCTCCTCCTCGCACGCGACTGGGCAAGGATGCGCGACCCTGCGCTCGCGACGCTGATCGACGCGGCAGCAAAGGCGTGGTTCGCCGACGACCGCGACTGTCAGGCATGGGAGCCTGGCGGCGACGAATTTCTCTCCTCGGCGCTCACCGAGGCGCATCTGATGGCCGTCGTCCTCGGCGACGATTTCACCGGCTGGTTCGACTCTTTCCTGCCCCGCGCCGCGCAGGAACAGCCCGCCACCCTCTTCACCCCCGCGACCGTCTCCGACCGCAGCGACGGCAAGATCGCCCATCTCGACGGCCTCAATCTCAGTCGCGCGTGGTGCTGGCGCAGGATCGCGGCGGCACTGGGTCCGGCGCATCCGGTCGCCCCCGTCGCCGAAGCCGCCGCCGCGCGCCACCTCACCGCCGCGCTCCCGCACGTCACCGGCGATTATATGGGCGAGCACTGGCTCGCGAGCTTCGCGCTGCTGGCGCTAGATGGTCTCTGACGACACACCCCTTTTTCGTCACCCCGGACTTGATCCGGGGTCCATGGCAACGATGCGGCAACGGATGCCGGATCAAGTCCGGCATGACGAAGGAGGAGGGTGCGATTGACAAGCCTTCCCCACACGGCGAGAGACGACACAACAGGGGAGACCGACTGCCGATGAAAACGCTGCGCCCGACATCGTTCGACGTCGCCGAGCGCGCCGGCGTGTCGCAATCGACCGTCTCGCGCGCGCTCCGCAACTCGCCCGGTGTCAACGCCGAAACCCGCGCCCGCGTCTCCACCGCCGCACGCGAGCTCGGCTATGTCGTCGACCGCCACGCCTCGTCGCTGCGTCTCAAAAGCAGTGAGACGCTCGCGCTCGTCACCATCTGCCGCCCCGGCGAGGATCGCAGCGCGATCAACCCCTTCTATTTCGCGTTGCTCGGCAGCATCGCCGCCGCCACCTCGGCGCGCGGCTTCAACCTGCTCGTCTCCTTCCAGGAAAGCCCCGACAATTTCCGCGCCGATTTCGTCGCCAGCGGCCTCGCCGACGCGATGATCGTCATCGGCACGACCAGCAATCGCGCAGCATGGGACTATTTCGCCGAGGCGCAGCGCTCGGGCCTCGACTTCGTCTGCTGGGGCAGCCCCGGCGACCCCTTCCACTGGATGCGCAGCGACAACGACACCGGCGGCCGCCTAGCCGCCGAGCATCTGGTCGCGTGCGGTCGCAGGCGCATCGCCTTCGTCGGCCCGCAGCGTTCGCCGCAGCGCCAGTTCGACGAGCGCCGCGACGGGTTCGCCGCCGCGCTCGCGGCGCACGGCATCGCCCCCGTCATTGTCGAGCCCCCCGCCGCGGTCGACCGCCACGCGCAGGGCGTGGCCGCCGCTGCAGAGCTGCTCGCCGCGCATCCCGACGTCGATGCGATCTTCGCCGCGTCGGATATGCTCGCGCTCGGCGTCCTGCAGGGCCTGAAGGACGGCGGTCGCCGCATACCCGACGATGTCGCGCTGATCGGCTTCGACGGCATCCGCGCGGGCACCCTTGCCGACCCCGCGCTGACCACGATCGAGCCCGATCTCGACGCTGCCGGCGAGGCGATGGTCGCGATGGCGCTGGAGGACGATGATTTCACGCGCAGCGGCACGCGGATTCCCGTCCAACTTGCGCTCCGCGGCACCGCCTAACCGTTACACACTTCCGATTTTCCCATGTCCTTGTAACGACTTGTTATCCATGCGCGGGCAGGATGCCTGACGGGGGTCGCAGGAAGCCGCATTGACGGGACAGCTTTTCATTTCACTGCTCAATCCGGGCATCGACCTGCTGTTCGCCGCTGCCTTTTTCTGGATGTGGCGTCAGCGGCACGAACATTATATCGCCTATGCCGCCGCCGCCTATTTCTGCTCGGCGGTCGCTTTCCTGATCCAGGATGTAGCGCCCGTGCTGCCGATGGAGATACAGCGGATTCCCGCCAATCTCGGCTTCCTGCTGACCGGCGTCTTTTTCGCTGCTGCGATCATCAAACGCTATGCGCTGCCCGTACCCTGGCGCGCGATGGCGATCACCGGCGCGATTTCGATGGGTGCCTTCCTGTGGTTCCTGCTCGGTCACCCCAGCATCAGCGCGCGCATCTATGCGATCAGCATCGGCGCCGGGCTGATCGCGTCGATGGTCGTGCGGGCGCTGTGGCCGGTCGCGAAGCCCTTCCTCATCGACAAGCTGCTCTTCTGGGTCGCGGGGCTGTCGGCGGTCAACCTGATCGTCCGTCCGGTCGTGCTTCTGTCGCTGCGCGGCGGCTTTGACAGCTATGTCGGTTTCCAGCAGTCGCTCTACTGGACCACGGTGCAGTTCAGCCAGGCGATGGTATCGATCGTCGCCGCGATCTGCCTGACCGTCGCGGTCGCGATCGACATGGTGCGCGAGCTCAAGGTCGAGGCGAATGCCGACGACCTTTCAGGCCTGCTCAACCGCCGCGGGTTCGAGGCCAATGCCACCACCGCGCTCCGCCGTTCCGCCGACGAGGGCCATGGCGTCGCGCTGCTGATCGCCGACCTCGACCATTTCAAGGAGGTCAACGATCGCCACGGTCATGCGGTGGGCGATACGATCATTGCTGCGTTCGGCGCGCATGTGCGACAGCTCGGTCCGGCGGACATGGTCGCGGGGCGCATCGGCGGCGAGGAGTTTGCCATATTGCTTCCCGGCGCGAGCATCGAGGGGGCGCGCCAGCTCGCCGAGATCATCCGCATCGGCTTCCCGACCTCCTGCGCCGAACACATCCCGCCCAACCTCGTCCCGTCGACGAGCGTCGGCATCACCGCAGGCCGCGCCGACGAGGGACTATCCGAACTGCTGCGCCAGGCCGATCAGTCGCTTTACGAAGCGAAACGCGCGGGCCGCAATCGCGTGCGGGCGTTCAGTCCGGTGCCGGTCCGGCTCGCCGCGGGCGGCGGCTGACCAGCGGCAGCCCCCGGGCGTCACCGCGTCCGCAAGCGGTTCCTGCTTCATGGGGTAATACCGAATAGCCGAGGCAATTTTCATCGCTCCCCTCCACAACGGTTTCGGGGACCAGGGGAGCAATGCGATGTTCGATGCCCTCGGCCACGGGCGCGTCCGGAGCGGCCTGCGGCCGTTCCCGGTCACGATGGCGATTTTCCTGCTCGGCAATGCCGGCCTCGCCGCGTCGGGCGGTGCCGGCTGGCTGATCGCCGCGATCGCCGCCGCCAATATCGCGCTCGCCGGCGTGGCGGTCGGCCGGCGGCTCGCCGTCCGCGACCTTCCCGGCCGCGACCGCGCCCTGCGCCGGATCGAGCATCTCGCCTCGCACGATACGCTCACCGACCTGTCGAACCGCGCGCATTTCACCGATGCGCTCGATGACGCGATCGACGTGGGCGAGCCGTTCGCGCTGCTCGCGCTCGACCTCGACCGCTTCAAGGCGGTGAACGACATCTTCGGGCACGGCGCGGGCGACACGATATTGTGCCGCGTCGCCGACATGCTTCGCGCCGCGGTTCGCGGCACGGATATCGTCGCGCGGGTCGGCGGCGACGAATTCCTGATCATCCAGGCCGGCATCTCCGGCCCCGATGATGCACGCAAGCTCGCGAACCGTATTCTGGACACGGTGTCGATCGAGATGGACCGCACGCGCGACCCGATGGCGGTGGGGGTGAGCATCGGCGTCGCGCTGTTCCCGCGCGACGGCGCCGATGCCGGGACGATCCGGCGCAACGCCGACATCGCGCTTTACCGCGCGAAAGCCGACGGGCGTGGCGGCGCCGCGCTTTTCGACCGGCAGATGGACAGGGTCGCCCGCGAACGCCGCACGCTCGACCACGACCTGCGACTTGCGGTCGCGCGCAACGAGCTTTACCTCGAATTCCAGCCGCTCGTCGCCGCCGCGGTCGGCTCGGTGGTCGGTTACGAAGCGCTGCTTCGCTGGCGCCATCCCGGGCTCGGCGAGATCGCGCCCGAGGCCTTCCTTTCCGTTGCCGAAGAAACCGGGGCGATCGTCCCGATCGGCGAATGGATGCTGCGCCAGGCCTGCACGACCGCCGCGACCTGGCCGGACACGCTCGCGGTCGCAGTCAAGATATCGGCGGTGCAGCTCCGCATACCCAATTTCGTCGCGGTCGTCCGCGACGCCCTCGACCGGTCGGGACTCGACGGCCATCGGCTCGAACTGGAGATTCCCGAGGCCGCGCTTCTGCGCAACCGTCAACGCGCGCTGCAGACGCTCCACGAAATCCGCGCGTCGGGTGTACGCATTGCGATGGACGAATTCGGCACCGGCCCTTCGTCGCTCGGCAATCTGAAAGCCTTCCCCTTCGACAAGATCAGGATCGACCGCAGCTTCGTGGCCGCGATGCGCCATGATGCGGCCGCATCCTCGATCGTCCGCGCGATCGTCGGGCTCGGGCGCAGCTTCAACGTGCCGATCGTCGCCGAAGGGGTCGAGACCGACGAGCAACGGCGGATACTGCTTGACGCCGGTTGCCCGCAGGCCCAGGGCTATTTCTTCGGTCGTCCCGGCAAGGATCCCTTCGGCAGCACCGCGCAGCGTGACCTGAGCCCGGACCCCTGAATTCAGCCTTAGCCCTTATCAGAACAGGAGAACCCACCCGATGGCGAAGCCATGCCTGCTGCGTGACGAAAAGGGCGCAACCGCCATCGAATATGGCCTGATCGCCGCGCTGATCTCGGTAGCGTGCATCGTCGCCTTCCGGTCGCTGGGTCTCAATCTCGAAACCATCTTCCTGACGATCGCGAACGCGCTGCGCTGATGAAAGCGCAGATCGCTGCACCAGCCAGCTTGAAATTGTTGTGACTGTTTCCGGGAAAAACTGGATGCCCCGTGACGATTATAACTTTAGTCTCACGGACAGTCATATCGCCTCTAACAACCTGTTATTATATATACATTTTCCGGCGTTCATATCCTCAAGCGCGGGATCAACGTCGGCGGCGCCCGATGACCGGTCTTTCCGGTAGCAAGATCAGTGCCCGGCCGCCGCTCGAGCCCAGCGGATCAGCGAGGCGCGGTCCATCGCGCCGGATTGCCGCGCGACCTCGCGCCCGCCGGCGACGAGCACAAGCGTCGGGATCGAGCGTATCGCATAACGATGGGCGAGCGACGGTTGGGCCTCGGTGTCGATCTTCACGAGACGAATTTCCGGCTCGAGATCGTGGGCCGCCGCCGCGAAGGTCGGGGCCATCGCCTTGCAGGGCCCGCACCATTCGGCCCAGAAATCGACGAGTACGGGCAAGGTGCCGATGCGGATCAACCGGTCGAAGCGCGGCGCATCGAGTGCAAGCGGCTCGCCCTGGAATAGCGCCGCCCCGCACTTACCGCAGCGCGGCCCGTCGGCCAGCCGCGCGTGCGGCACACGGTTACCGGCATCGCAGTTCGGACAGATGAGGATTTCAGGGTCAGCCACGCCAGATTCCTCCCGGAGCATTGCCCATCGGCCTCCTGTCGGGAAGGTGGGCTGGCCGGACGAGTACTAGAGCCGCTAGAGGGTGCCGTCCTCGTCGGCAGGCGAGTGAAATTCATGCCATAGCCCGTTCAATATACCCACGCCGACCGCGAGGCCGAGACCGAGAACCCAGGTGAAATACCACATCGCTTATCCTCCGGTCAGTAAAAGTCGGGGTTGGTGCGCACCTCTTCGAGGGTGATGCGGCCAAACAGGATCTTCAGCACCCACGCCGTATAGGCGAGCACGATCGGCAGGAAGATCAGCGTCACGACCAGCATGATCCACAAGGTGAGGTGGCTCGACGAGGCGTTCCAGACGGTCAGGCTTGAGTGCGGGTCGATCGAGCTGGGCAGAATGAATGGGAACATCGACAGGCCGACGGTCGAAATGATCCCGAAAACCGCCGTCGCCGAACCGGCAAACAACATCGCCTGCCGCCGTCGCGCAATCGCGAGGTATGCGAGCGCGGGGCCGACGAAGCCGAAGATCGGCGCGAGCAGCATCCAGGGCTGCCGTTCATAATTTTCGAGCCAGGCGCCCGGCGCGGATGCCGCGGTCGTCCACCGCGGGTTCGACGGTCCGGCCGCGTCGATGGCGCCTTCGAGCCGGTATCCGATCGAGGTCGTCGCGACCATCATGCCGCCGATTGCGAAGAGGACAAGTACAAGCAGCGCAGCGAACTTGCCCAAGCGCCGGGCGCGTTCCATCACCGCGCCGTCCTCGACCTTGATCGCAAGCCAGCCGGCGCCGTGCAATACGATCATCGCGACCGAGAGCAGCCCGGTGAGCAAGGTGAAGGGAGTGAAGAGCCCGAGCAGCGATCCCTCGTAGAAAGCCCGCAAATCGCTGTCGAGACGAAAGGGTGCGCCGATGAGGACGTTGCCCACCGCGACCCCGAACACGAGCGCCGGGACGATGCCGCCGATGAACAATGCCCAGTCCCAGCGGCCGCGCCACGCGGCGTCGTCGTGCTTCGACCGATATTTGAAAGCGACGGGCCGTAGGATAAGCGCGGCCAGCACGAGGAATATCGCGAGATAGAAGCCCGAAAAACTGATCGCATAGACGAAGGGCCACGCAGCGAAGATCGCGCCGCCGCCGAGGATCAGCCAGACTTGATGGCCTTCCCAGGTCGGCGCGATGCTGTTGATCGCAAGACGGCGTTCCTCGTCGGTTCTCGCGACAAAGGGCAGCAGCGCCGCGACGCCGAGATCGTAACCGTCGGTGAGTGCGAAGCCGATCAGCAGGACGCCGAGCAAGAGCCACCAAATCAGGCGTAGGGTTTCGTAGTCGATGGGTATCGCCATGATCGTGCCTCCTTATTCGGCGGGAAGCGGGGCATAGCCCGCGCCGGGTTTGGCTGCGGTTTCTGGTGCGCCCCCCGCGAGGCGGTTCGGCTCGGGCCCCTTGCGGATACTCGCCAGCATCAACCGCATTTCGATAACGGCGAGGCCGCCGTAGAGCAGGGTGAAGGCGATGATCGTCGTCCAGAGTTGCGCCACCGTCAGGCTCGATGCGCCTAGGAATGTCGGCAGCACGCCCTCGATCGCCCAAGGTTGACGGCCATATTCGGCGAGCACCCAGCCCATTTCGATCGCGATCCACGGAAGCGGTATGATCAGAACGGCAAGGCGCAGGAACCATTTGACGTCGAAACGCCGCACGGTCGCGAAATAGAAGGCTAACGCGAAGAAGCCGATGAAGAAGAATCCGAGCCCGGCCATCAGCCGGAACAGCCAGAAGGTGACGGGAACATTGGGAACAGTGTCCCAAGCGGCCTGCATCACCTGATCGCGGCTCGCTGTCTGCGGGTCGGCGACGTAACGCTTGAGCAGCATCCCGTAGCCAAGATCGCCGCGATGTTCCTCGAACAGCGCGCGGGCCGCGGCATCGGTGCGATCGGCCTTCAGCCGCTCAAGCGCGCCATAGGCGATCTTGCCGCTTTCGATACGCTCCTGCGCATGGAGGACCAGTTCGTTGATCCCCTGCACTTCGCCGGTGAGGCTGCGCGTCGAGATGAGCCCGAGCACGTAAGGCAATTTGATCTCATAATAGGTCGTGCGATCCTTGACTGACGGAAAGCCGACCAGCGTCAAGCCCGCGGGCGCCTTTTCGGTGTGCCACATGGCTTCGATCGCAGCGAGCTTCATCTTCTGGTTGTCGGTCAGCGCATAGCCCGACTCGTCGCCTAGCACGACGACCGACAGCGAAGACGCGAGGCCGAAAGCCGCTGCCACCGTCAGCGATCTTTTTGCCAGCGGCGTGAAGCGGCCGCGCAGCAGGTACCAGGCCGAAATACCGAGCACGAAGACCGATGCCGTGACATAGCCAGCGCTTACCGTATGGACGAACTTGGCCTGCGCAACCGGATTGAACAGCACCGAATAGAAGTCGGCCACCTCCATGCGCATCGTCTCGGGATTGAACCGCGCGCCGACCGGATTCTGCATCCAGCCATTCGCGATCAGAATCCACAGCGCCGACAGGTTCGATCCCAGTGCGACGAGGAAGGTGACGAGCAGGTGGACCTGCCGCGATAATTTTTCCCACCCGAAGAACATCAGCCCGACAAAAGTCGCCTCGAGGAAGAAGGCCATCAGCCCCTCGATCGCAAGCGGCGCGCCGAAGATATCGCCGACATAGTGCGAATAATAGGACCAGTTCATCCCGAACTGGAATTCCATCGTCAGCCCCGTCGCGACGCCGAGGACAAAGTTGATCCCGAACAGCTTGCCCCAGAAACGCGTGATCGTGCGCCAGATTTCGCGCCCGGTGATGACATAGATGCTCTCCATGATGACAAGCATGAAAGAGAGCCCCAGGGTGAGCGGGACGAAGAGGAAATGATAAAGTGCCGTCAAGGCGAATTGCAGGCGGGAAAGCTCGACTACGGCCAGATCCATTGCGTCACTCCTGAACGGCGACTCGGACGGCGCACCGCTCTTGCCGGCGCGTCATTTAATGAATATAAGAATGTGTGAATATAAGCAAAATGTCAATCGGTCAGAATGTCTCACCTGAAAGCGTTCGGGCGTGCTCCGGAGCGGTTGTCGCGTGGCTTGGCGATACGGCGGCCGCGATAATCTTCGCCCTGGCGCTGACGCGGTTGCTCGCGCCGATCGTCACGGAAACAGGGCGAGACGATGCAGCGATCTGGATTCTTCTGCTCGTCGCAGCAGCAACGCTGCGGGGACTGGCGCAAGCGGGGGCGATGATGACCGGGTTGCGGCACGGCATGGCGATCGCCGACGCGGCGCGTGCGCGCCTCGCTCCGGCGCTGATCGCAAGCGCCGCCGGGCGCGGGCGGCTCGCCGGCGAGGATGCCGAACTTATCGTCGCGGGTGTGGACCGGATCGAACTTTATGTCGCGCGCTTCCTCCCGCTTCGCCGGGCGGCCATGCTCTCGCCGTTGCTGGTGGCGCTGGCGGCCTTCCCTGCCAGCTGGGTCGCGGCGGCGATCCTGCTCGCGACGCTCATCCCCTTCGCCATCGGCATGGCTCTTGCGGGCGGTGCTGCTCACCGTGCGAGCGAAGACCAGCTTGGCGCGCTGTCGCGGCTCGGCGGGCTGTTCGTCGATCGCGTACGCGCGCTGCCGCTGATCCTCTCCTGCGGCGCCGAGGATCGCGTGACGCGGCATATCGGCGTGGCGGCACAGGATCTTGCCACCCGCACACTCGGCGTACTGCGCGTCGCCTTCGTTTCCAGCGCGATCCTCGAATTCTTCAGCGCGCTCGCGGTCGCGCTCGTCGCGGTCTATTGCGGCTTTTCGCTGCTCGGCCTGCTCCCGTTCGCGGCGCCGGAACGCCTCGATTTCGCGCGTGCCTTTTTCGTCCTTGCGCTTGCGCCCGAATTCTATGTCGGAATGCGCCGGCTCGCGGCCGCTTATCACGAAAAGCAGCAGGGCGTGGCGGCGATGGCGGCCGTCGCCATGCGACTGGAGAGCTTCCCGCCCGCCCCCACGTCTATCGATACACCGAAACATGCCGCACGGCTCGCGCTCTCCAGCCTCGTCGTTCGGCATCCGGAAGGCGCCGCGATCGGTCCGGTGACCGCCGGATGGGACGGTCCCGGCCTGCATCTGATCATGGGGCCGAGCGGATCGGGGAAGACCAGCCTGCTGCGCGCGCTGATCGGCCAGGTGGCGATCGAGACGGGGGAAATGCGAATGGACGAGGTCGCCCTCGATCCCGCCGCGATCGCGCCGCATTGCGGCTGGGCGGGTCAGCGGGCGCTGTTGTTGCCCGATACGCTGCGTCGCAATCTGTTGCTCGATCAATCGGGAACGAGCGAGCACGAGGCGTTGGCTTTGCTCGACACGCTCGGGCTGGATGCGCTGATCGCGGCGCGTGGCAGCGGGCTCGACTGGACGATCGACGATCGCGGCAGCGGATTGTCGGGTGGCGAGCGGCGGCGCATCGGCCTCGCGCGCGCGCTGCTCGCGCCGCGCCCGATCCTGCTGCTCGACGAGCCGACAGCCGATCTGGACGCCGAAAACGCCGATGGCGTCGTCGCGCTGCTCGAAGGCGCCGCCGAAAAGCGGCTGCTGATCGTCGCGACGCACGACCCACGGCTCGCCGCGATCGCCGACAGCGTCGTGGAACTCGCATGATCGACGACCTCGTTCACGCCGCGCGACGCGGACAGCGCCGCGCCATCTTGCTCGGCATGGCGTCAGCCGCGCTCGCGGCGCTGGCTGCCGTTGCCATGCTCGCGATGTCGGGGTGGTTCCTGACCGGGGCGGCGATCGCCGGGCTGGCCGGGGCCGCGGCGGTCAAGGCGTTCAACTATCTGGTCCCCAGCGCCGCGATCCGCGCGCTCGCGATCCTGCGCACGCTGTCGCGCTATGGCGAGCGGCTCTTCAGCCATCAGGCGATGTTGTTCGCACTCGCCGAGGTGCGCACACGCCTGTTTGCGCGCCTTGTCGCCGCGCCGCCGTCCGCTGCGCTGATCCGCGCGCGCGGCGATGTCGCAGCGCGGCTGGGCGAGGATGTGCAGACGCTGGAAGAGGCCCTGCTCCGCACCACGCTCGTCCCGTCGGGAGTCGCGACGCTGACGGGCTCGTGCGCGCTCGTCCTGCTGGCCGGCATCGTTCCCGCTGTCATATTATTCGTTGCGGCGATCGGCAGCGCGCTCGTCGCGCGCACCATCGGCGCCCGCAGCATCGCCCCCGCGCTCGCGGCCGAAAGTGCCGCGCTTGGACGGCTCAAGCAGCGCTATGTCGGCATGGCATCGGGCGGCGACGACCTTATCGTCTATGGGCTCGGTTCCGAAGTCCGCGCCGCACTCGCCGATGCCGGGACGCCGCTCCACACCGCGCGCGTCGCGCTGGCGCGGACGGACGCCGCCATCGGCGTCGTGCATTGGGCGCTGACCGGCGGCGCGGTCGCGGGCGTGATCGCGGCGTCGACCGCAAGTCCGCCGCTCGTTGCGCTCGCGGCGCTGGCCGCCGCGGCCGCGATGGAAATCGCCGGCGCCATTATCCGGCTCGACCTCCAGCGCTGGAAGAGCCGCGGTGCGCGTGCGCGGCTCGACGCGATGTTTCCGGAACCGGGAACGCCGCGGGAGTATCCCGTGCCGAGCGACCGCAAGATCGAGATCACGCTCCATGGCGCGCGCCACTTGATCGAGCCCGGCTCACGCGTCGCCCTGACGGGCGCGTCGGGCAGCGGCAAGACGCGGATCCTCGAAACGCTCGCCGGCCTGCGCGACGACGCGCCCGAGCCGGTCGCGATCGGCGACGTCCCGGCCGCGCGGCTGCCACTCGCCACCCGCCGCATCCTTTTCGCGCTCGCCGCGCAGGACGCCGCGATGATCGCGGGGAGCGTTGCCGACAACCTTTCGCTCGCGCGGCCCGGGCTCGGCCGCGCCGCGATGGCGGAGGCACTGTCGCTCGCTTGCGTCGACGATGTCGTCGCGGCGCTGCCCGGCGGGCTCGATTGCTGGCTCGGCGACGATGGCGCGCGGCTGTCGGGCGGCCAGCGAAAGCGCCTGTCGCTCGCACGGGCGCTGCTCGCGGGACGCCCCTGGCTCCTGCTGGACGAGCCGAGTGAGGGGCTCGATGCCCCCACCGAAGCGCGGCTGGCCGGCAATCTCGGCACATGGCTGGAAAGGACTGGTACCGGCCTGATCCTGGTCAGCCACCGACCGGCGATGCTCGGCCTCGTGAGCCGTCGCTTGCGGCTCTAGGGCAGGATCCTAGCGCAGGATACGCGCGAAATGGGCCGCGCTTGCGTCGCCACCGGCGGGCGGCGGCGCCGCGCGGTCGCCCAGGCGGTCGGCAAGCACGCGGATCGGTACCAGCGCCTCGGGCCGCAGCCGATAGAAGATCTGCTTAGCCTCGCGCCGCGTGTCGACGATATCGGCCTTGCGCAGCACGCCGAGTTGCTGGCTGAGCAGCGGCTGGCCGATACCGGTCGCGCTTTCGATCTGGCCGACCGCTAGCTCCTGCTCGCGGATCGCGAAGACGAGCTTCAGGCGTACCGGATGCGCGAGGACACGAAGCAATTCGACCAGGACGTCGTCTGTATCGGCACCGTCGTTCATGGCGCCCCGGCCTTGGTCGGCCGGTCCTTCGCGAGCTGATAGAACCAGCCGGTTGTGCCTTTCGCCGCCAGTGCCTCCTTGGCGAGCAGCGCGGGGGGCAGCAGGATATCGTGGCCGGGCATCCAGTCGGCGGGCGTCATCGCCGCGCCGTCGTGGGTGCGCTGAAGCGCCGCGATAGTGCGCAGCAACTCGGCGACCGATCGCCCGACCGACAGCGGGTAGATGGTGAGTGCGCGGATCACGCCGTCGGGATCGATGAAAAAGGCGGCGCGGACCGATGCGGCGTTGTTCGACGCCGGATCGACCATACCGAATGCATGGGCGATCTCAAGCGAACTGTCCTCAACCACCGGGAAGGGAATCGCGACGCCCAGATCGTCGTGGATCGCGCGGATCCAGCCGAGGTGCGAAAAGAGGCTGTCGACCGAATGCGCGAGCAATTCGCAGCCGAGCGCGGCGAACCGATCCGCCGCGCGCGCGATCGCGACGAATTCGCTCGTGCACACCGGCGTGAAATCGCCGGGGTGCGAGAAGAAGAGCAGCCACCTGCCGCGATAGTCGCCGAGCCGCAGCGTTCCGGCTGTGCTGCGAGCGACAAAATCGGGCGCCATGTCGCCGATGCGAAGCGGTCGGGGTTCGGGGCGAGAGGCGTTGCTGTCGGGCACGGGACATCCTTTGCCGACCTGATATATATATTTCACGATATCGTGTAAATGAATGCTCGAAATCAGCCCGGCATCGCGCCCGCACCCCGGTAGAGCATATAGGCGGCGACTGCGAGCACGAGTAGCGCGAAGATCGTGTCGAGCCGCCCGCTGTGCTCCGACAGGCGCTGCGCACCCTTCAGGCCGAGCCAGCTCCCGAGCGCGCCGCCGGCGATAAACAGCCCGGCCAGCTGCCAGTCGACGAGCCCCGACCAGGCATAGTTGGCAGCCGTCGTCAGCCCGAAGGCGGTGACCGCGACGAGCGAGGTGCCGACCGCATTGATCGTCGGCATGCCCGTTGCGGCAACGATGCCGGGCACGATCAGAAAGCCGCCGCCGATTCCGAAAAAGCCGCTGAACGCTCCGCTGCCAAGGCCGTAGCCGAGCAATCGCGGGGCGTTTTCGCGGCTGATTCGCACCATTGGATCGCCTGTCCGTCCGCGCCTGCGCAGCATCACCACCGCGATGACAATCATCAGCAGCGCGAAGAGAAGGAGCAACCTGTCGCCGTCGAAGCTTTTACCGAGTGTCGATCCCGCAAGCGCGCCGACGATACCGGCGCCGGCAAAAGTCAACCCGCACGGCCAGCGGACATGGCCGGCGCGCGCATGGTTGGCCAGACCGGCCGCGGCGTTGGCAGCCACGGCCAGCGCCGCGGTGCCGATCGCAACATGCGGTTGCGGCACGCCGACCAGATAGATCATCAGCGGCACTGCAAGAATCGACCCGCCGCCGCCGACCAGTCCAAGCGTGAAGCCGACGAGCACACCCGACAGCGCGCCGAGGGTCATCTGCGCGAGATCGAGCGTCGCGGGATCGGGCATCGCGCCAGCGCTCAGAGAATGTCGAGCGGCAGCTTGAGGTAGCGTGTGCCGTTGCTCTCGGGCTCGGGCAGGCGACCGCCGCGCATGTTGACCTGTACCGACGGCAGGATCAGCTTCGGCATCGCCAGCGTCCTGTCGCGCGCCTCGCGCATCGCGACGAAGACGTCCTCGCTCACACCGTCATGGACGTGGACGTTCGCGCTGCGCTCGGCGGCAATCGTCGTTTCCCACGCATGATTGTCGCGTCCCGGCGCCTTGTAATCATGGCACAGGAAGACGCGTGTCTCGCCCGGAAGCGACAGCAAGCGGCGGATCGATCGATAGAGCGTGCGCGCGTCGCCGCCCGGAAAGTCGGCGCGCGCGGTGCCATAGTCGGGCATGAACAGGGTGTCGCCGGTGAACAGCGCATCTCCGATGATCCACGCCATGCATGCGGGCGTATGGCCCGGCGTGTGGAGTACGATGCCGTCGATTTCACCAACCCTGAAGGTGTCTCCGTCGGCCATCAGCCGGTCGAACTGCGATCCGTCGCGTGCAAAACGCTCGCCTTCGTTGAAGATCTCGCCGAACATCGTCTGCACGGTTCTGATATGCCGTCCGATCGCAATCCGGCCGCCCAGTTTTTCCTGCAAATAAGGCGCCGCCGACAGGTGATCGGCGTGGGCGTGGGTTTCGATCTGCCATTCGACGCTCAGCCCCTCGGCGCCGACATAGTCGACGATCGCATCGGCCGAGCCATGGCTCGTCCGGCCCGACGCCTGGTCGAAATCGAGCACAGAGTCGATGATCGCCGCCCTCCGCGTCGCAGGGTCGTGGACGACGTGCGTCGCCGTGAAGGTCGCGTCGTCGAAGAAAGTCCGGACGATGGGAGTGTGGCGGGCGCGCCGCGCGGTTTCGATCGTCGCGGCCGCCGTATCGCGGTGGAGGTCGGTCATCGGCAGTCCTTCGCTTTTCATTCGATCCCGCACAGGAGTCGCAGCCGCCATGCCGCGACCTGCACCGCCGCCCTCGCCTCGGCAAGGCGCGCAGTCGCCGCGATCGCCTCGCGCTCGGCGTCGAGCTCGGCGAGCGGCGGCCGGGCCCCCGAGCGCACTTCGAGCCGCGTGCCGCGCAGCGCCTCGCGCGCAGCTATATCGCCTTCGCGCGCAGCTTCCAGTCCGCGCTCGGCGCTTTCGAGGCCGCTCCACGCCTCGATCACCGCCTGCGTCACCTCGTCGCGCGCCTGCCGCAGCCGCGCCGCGCTTGCCGACCGCTGCGCCTCGGCCTCGCGCACACGCGCGCCGCCCGCGCCGCTGTCGAAAAAGGTCCAGCGGCCGCGCAGTCCGACGGTCATGCTGTCAGCGCGGTAATCGGGAAAGAATTGGTCGCGCACGCGCGCTCCCTCGACAAAGACCCCGATCGTCGGGCGGTTCGAGGCCTTGGCCGCACGCACGCCGGCGTCGGCACCATCGACCGCCGCGCCGGCCCGGGCAAGCATCGCATTTGCAGCGATCGCCGCGTCGACGGCCGCGCCGAGCGATGCGGGAACTTCGGGGCGCGGCGGCAGCGCAGCGAGCACGCCGACAGTTTTGCCGGTCAACCGTTCCAACCGTGCCTCGGCTGCCGCGAGCCGGCCTTGCGCCTGAACGAGGCCCGCCTGTCCTTCGGCGCGGCGCGCCCTCGCCTGCGCGACCTCGCTGCTCGCTGCGTCGCCGACATCGTAGCGCAGCGCGGCGTGGCGCACGATCTCGTCGAGCGCGGCGACCAGCGCGGCATAACTCGCGACCAGTTCGCGTGCCGTGAGGACCTCGGCATAGCTCGACACCGTCGCGAGCGCCAGATTCTGCCGCGCCATGTCCGCGCCGATCTTTGCCGCGCGATGGCCCGCGACCGCCTGATCGAGGGCCGAGGCGATCCGTCCGCCGGCATAGAGCGGATATTCACCGACGAACTGGACCGCACTCGGCGTCACATCGTCGGCCGACAGGCCGAAATAGCCGCCGGGATCAAGCCGGCCATAACCGATGCTGCCTTCGATCCGCGCGGTCGGACCCGCCGCCGCGCGCGCCTGCGCAACCCTCGCCTCGGCGGCGCCGGCGTCGGCTTCGGCCGCGACGAGCTCGGGCGAATGCGCGCGCGTGTCGGCGATCGCCGTCGCCAGATCCTGCGCCCTCGCCCCGTGCGCCAGCGCGAAAGCTGCGAGATTCACCGCGATCAGGACAGTTGCGCGCTTCACCGAAAGGCGGCGCCCGCGCGCAGCCCGAGCCGCTTGAAGAGCATCGCGGCGGGGCAAAAGCCGGTAAAGCTTGCCTGGATCAGATTGAGCCCGGCAAAGGCGGCGAGCGCGATCCAGTATGGATGAACGAACCACGCGAGGCAAACCCCCAGCAGGACGACAAAACCGGCGAAGCGCAGCACGGCACGATCGAGATTCATCCCATTTTCCTTTCGTCAGAAGCGGAGCTTGCGGATTCCCAGCGCGTGCATCGCCAGCTTTTCGTAGAAGGGCTCGCTTTCGCCCTTGCGGACCTTGCGCAGGAAATATTTCTCGAAGCCGATCTTCGCGAGATGGACCCATTTGCCCGACGCCGACCAATTGAGGTTACGCGGCGGGATTTGCGGCTGCGCGACGAAGGCGACGCCGCCGTCGCCGAAATCGGCGAGGCAGACAGCGTTCCACGTCGCCTCGTGCACCGGCGGCTGCCCCGCGAGTTCGAGCTTCAGATTCTCCGCGATCGCGGCGACCATCGATTCGATCATGAAGCCTGTCTTCGGCACTCCGACGGGCACCGGCGTCGGGCCGACCGGCGGTATCGCGACGCAGACGCCGAGCGAATAGATGTTGATGAAGGTCGGATTGCGCTGATGCTTGTCGGCGAGGATGAAACCCCGCGGGTTGGTCAGCCCGTCGATCCCGAACACCGCATCGACGCCGCGAAAGGCGGGCAGCAGCATGGCATAGCCGAAGGCCAGATCATGGCTCGCCTTGACGCTGCCGTCCGCTGCGACTTCCTCGACATGCGCCATGCCGGGCTCGAATTTCGCGACGCGCGCATTGGTGATCCATTTGATGTGGCGATCGCGCAGCTCGCTTTCGAGCAGGCCCTTGGTATCGCCGACGCCGTCGAGCCCGAGGTGGCCGACATAGGGCTCGGCGGTGACGAAGGTCATCGGCACGCGGTCGCGGATCTTGCGGCGCCTGAGCTCGGTGTCGAGGATCAGCGCGAATTCATAGGCCGGGCCGTAGCAGGAAGCGCCCTGCGCCGCGCCGACGACGATCGGGCCGGGGTTCTCGCAGAAGCGGTCGAAGGCCTTGGCAGCGGCAGCGGCATGATCGGTCGTACAGATCGAGACGGTATTCGCCTCGGGACCGAAGCCTTCGATCTCGTCGAAGGCGAGCTTCGGCCCTGTTGCAATGACGAGATAGTCATAATCGACGAACGACCCGTCATTGAGTTCGATCCGGCTTTCCGCGGGGTGGACGCGCCTGGCGCCGACCGCGGTGAAACCGATGCCCTTGCGTTTCATGACGGGAGGCAGGTGGACGCGGATCGCGTCGGGCTCGCGCCAGCGCACCGCGACCCATGGGTTGGACGGCACAAACCAGTAATTTTCCTGGTCGCAGACGACCATGACTTCGGCCTTGTCCTTCACGGCATCGCGTATCTCATAGGACGCGATCGTCCCGCCGAGCCCGGCGCCCAAGACAACGATCTTCGGAAGCGACATTCGCTTTCTCCTTGCTCCGCAGGGCAGCACTCCCTCGGGTTCGACACCCAAGCGGCAGGCGGGACTATGCCTGCCAGCCTCGATTGACGTCCATATTAGATTTTCCTAATATGCAATATACGTAATATTAGCAATATCTGAAACTACCGGCCGCTCCTAGGATGCCGATCAATCGAGGAGTTTCGCCATGCTGAGCCCGTTCCGCCGTCCGCGATATAGGGGAATATCCGCACCCGGCCTCGCGGCTCTCGCACTGATGCTTTCGGCGTGCGGCGGCAACGCGCCGCCGCCAGCCGAGCGAGCGGTGGAGACAAAGGGCGAAACGCTGGTCCTTCGGCCTTCGACGGTCACCGAGTGGAAGGACGTCGGCGCGCTGGTGACGAGCGTAGACATGGCCGATGCGCGCGCGCGCATCCCCGGCATCCTCGAAAGCCTGACCATCCGCGAGGGCGATCTTGTCCGCGAGGGACAAGTGATCGGCCGCGTCGTCGACAGCAGGCTCGGCTACGAAGGCGCTGCTTATGGCGCGCAGGCGGCCGCGGCGCAGGCGCAGGTCGCGCAGGCAGAGGCCGAACTGGCACGCGTCAAATATCTCCACGCCAACGGCGTCTATGCCCAGGCGCGGCTCGATCAGGCCGAGGCCGCGGCGCGCGCCGCGCGGGCGCAGGTCAACGCGGCGAAGGCGCAGCAATCGGCGGTCGGCGCGGTTGCGGGACAGGGCGCGGTCGTCGCTCCCTCGGCAGGGCGCGTCCTGACGGCGCAGGTTCCTGCGGGCTCCGCAGTCGCGGCCGGCACATCGATCGCGACGATCACCTCGGGGCCGATGGTGTTGCGACTCGAACTTCCCGAAACATTGGCGGGCAAGGTGCGCGTCGGAAGTTCGGTCCTGGCGACGGGCCTGACAGAGGGTGCAAAGGGCGTTGCCCCGCGCGCGACCGTCAGCCGCGTCTATCCCTCGGTGACCGGTGGGCAGATGGCCGCGGACGTCCAAATGCCGGGGCTTGCGAGCAATATGGTCGGCCGCCGGATCACCGCGCGGGTCGCGACCGGCGAGCGGCAGGCGCTCGTCGTCCCGAGACGCTTCGTCGAAACCAGCTATGGCATCGATTATGTGACGATCCGCGTCGGCAAGGATTCGGCGTCGCGCGTGCCGGTCCAGATCGCGCCGTCGGACGACCCGGCACGCGTCGAAATCCTCTCGGGCGCCGCCACGGGCGATACGCTGATCGCACCGTCGGCCAGTGCGCGCCCATGAGCCTCGGCATCTCCGGGCGGCTGACGCGCGCGACGATCCAGAGCCCGCTGACGCCGTTGATGCTGCTCGCGGCGATCCTTGTCGGGCTGCTCGCGATTCTGACGATCCCGCGCGAGGAAGAGCCGCAGATCAGCGTGCCGATGGTCGACCTGATGGTCGGCGCACCCGGCCTGTCGGCAAGCGATGCGGTCGAACTGGTCGGCAAGCCGCTCGAGACGATCGTCAAAAGCGTCGACGGCGTCGAGCATGTCTATACGCAGGCCGAGGATGACGGGGTGATGGTCACCGCGCGCTTTCTGGTCGGTTCGGACCCCGACGATGCCGCGACGCGCATCAACGAGCGCTTGTCGGCGAACATGCACCGAATCCCGGCGGGCATCGAGCCGCCGCAGGTGACGGCGCGCGGGATCAGCGACGTGCCGATCGTCGTCCTCACGCTGTCGCCGAAACTCGGCGCGCGCGGCGAATGGACCGAACAGGCGCTGCACGCGCTCGCGACCCGGCTGCGCACCGAGGTCGCGAAGGTCGACGATGTCGGGCTGACCTTCATCGCGGGCGGGCAGGAGGAACAGCTTCGCGTCACGCCCGACCCCGCGAAGCTCGCCGCGCATGGGGTCTCGCTCGGTGCGCTGATCGACGCGGCAGCGCAGGCCAACCGCAGTTTTCCCCTCGGCACGGTGCGCGAAGGCGGTGCGGCGACGGCGGTGGTTGCGGGACAGAAAGTGCGCCGCGCCGCCGAGCTGGCGACGATCACCGTGCGCGGGGCGAACGGCAGCCCCGTCTATCTGCGCGACGTCGCGACGGTGACGCAGGGACCTGCAGAGGAGCAGGCGCGCGCGTGGCGCTGGGCGAAGGGCGAAGACGGACATTGGGCGATGGCGCCCGCGGTCAGCCTCGCCATCGCCAAGCGTTCGGGCGCCAACGCCGTGAAAGTCTCGCACGCTGTCGTGGCGCGGGTCGAAGCGCTGCGCGGTACACTGATTCCCGCCGGGGTCGATGTCGCGGTGACGCGCAACTATGGCGAGACCGCCAACGAAAAAGCGAACGAGCTGATCTTCCACCTCGGCCTGGCGACGGTGTCGATCGTCATCCTGATCGGCTTTGCGATCGGTTGGCGCGAGGCGGCGGTGACCGCGGTGGTGATCCCGACGACGATCCTGCTCACCATGTTCGCCTCGAACCTGATGGGCTTCACGATCAACCGCGTCAGCCTGTTCGCGCTCATCTTTTCGATCGGCATCCTCGTCGACGACGCGATCGTGATGATCGAGAATATCTCGCGCCACTGGGCGATGGCCGACGCCCGCAGCCGCATCGATGCCACGGTCGATGCCGTCGCCGAGGTCGGAAATCCGACGATCATCGCGACGCTGACCGTCGTTGCGGCGTTACTGCCAATGCTCTTCGTCTCCGGGCTGATGGGCCCCTATATGGCCCCGATCCCGATCAATGCTTCGGCGGCGATGCTCTTTTCCTTTTTTGTCGCGGTGATCATCGCGCCGTGGCTGATGGTGCGGTTTGCGCGGAACACGCTCGCGCACGGCCACGACCACCATGCGACCGGCGGCAAGCTCGGAGTGCTTTACGGCCGCGTCGCCCGGCATGTGATCCGCGACCGCAAGAGCGCGCGCCGTTTCCTGATCGCGGTCGGCGTCGCGACGCTCGTTGCCTGCTCGATGTTCTATTTCAAGGCGGTGACGGTGAAGCTGCTGCCCTTCGACAACAAGTCGGAGGTGCAACTCGTCCTCGACATGCCCGAAGGCACGTCGCTCGAAACGACCGGGCGAACGCTCGACGCCGCCGCGGCGATTGCGCGGCAATTGCCCGAAGCGCGATCGATGGAAGCCTATGCCGGCACCTCGGCACCCTTCAATTTCAACGGGCTGGTGCGCCATTATTTCCTGCGCAACCGCCCCGAGATGGGCGATGTGATGGTAACGCTGGCGCCCAAGGACGAGCGCGACCGGTCGAGCCACGCGATCGCGCTCGACCTGCGCGAACGTCTTCACAAGGCCCTGCTGCTGCCCCCGGGCGCATCGATCAAGGTTGTCGAAACGCCACCCGGGCCGCCGGTGCTCGCGACGCTGCTCGCAGAAATTTACGGCCCCGACGAGGCGACCCGCCGCAGAACCGCCGAGCAGGTCGAGAAATTGTTCCGCACCATCCCCTATGTTGTCGATGTCGACAACAGCTTCGGGGTGCCGCGCCCGCGGCTGCGCCTTGTTCCCGACCGCGCGCGGATGGACGCCTATGGCATTTCGGAGCGCCAGCTGTTCGACAGCATCGGCGTGCTGCTCGACGGGCAGACCGTCGGCTACGCGCCGCGGGGGCAGGGGCGCGACCCGCTCCCGATCCGCGTCGCGCTCGATCAGGCGCAGCGGACGTGGAGCGCCAGCCTCGCCGCGACCCCGGTCGCTAGCATGGGGCCGGGCGGCCGGCTCGTGCAACTGGGCGAGATCGTCGAGGCGCGCAAGGAAGCCGGCTCGCCCGCGCTGTTCCGCCGCAACGGCCGCGCCGCCGACATGGTCACCGCCGAGCTGGCGGGCGATTATGAGGCGCCGATCTATGGCATCTTCGCGGTCGACAATGCGATCGAGGCGTTCGACTGGAAGGCGCACGGGATGGAAAAACCCGTCATCCGCTTCAACGGGCAGCCCGAGAATGAAGCGGTGCCCACTTTGCTGTGGGACGGCGAGTGGGAGATTACCTGGGTGACCTTCCGCGACATGGGTGCCGCCTTCATGGTCGCGCTGCTCGCGATCTATGTGCTCGTCGTCGGGCAGTTCCGCAACTTCAAGATCCCACTCGTCATCCTGACGCCGATCCCGCTGACGCTCGTTGGCATCGTGCTCGGGCATATGCTGTTCGGTGCGCCGTTCACCGCGACCTCCATGATCGGCTTTATCGCACTCGCCGGGATCATCGTGCGCAACTCGATCCTGCTCGTCGATTTCATCAATCATGCGAAAAATCCCGACAAGCCGCTGCGCGATACCTTGCTCGAAGCCGGGATGATCCGCTTCAAGCCGATTGTGCTGACCGCCGCGGCGGCGATGATCGGCGCGGCGACGATCCTGACCGACCCGATCTTCCAGGGTCTCGCCCTATCTTTGCTGTTCGGGCTTGCCTCCTCGACACTGCTGACCGTGCTGGTTATTCCCGCGATCTACATCGTCCTGCGCGACGATGGCCGCGAAGGGACTCTCTCTCTCCATGACCAAGCCGACCGACCTCTCGATCCTCAAGCGCGATGCGCATGAAATGGCGGGTTATCTGAAGCTGCTCGCCAACCCCGAGCGCCTGCTGATGCTGTGCCAGATGGACGAGCGCGAGGTATCGGTCGGCGAACTGACCGAGATTTCGGGGCTTTCGCAGTCTGCGGTGTCGCAGCATCTGGCGCGCTTCCGGAAACAGGGAATCGTGTCGCTGCGCGGCGAGGCGCAAACGCGCTACTACACATTGGCCGACCCGAAGATGCAGCGGATCATCGCAGCGCTATGCGAGGCATGCAGCGAAGCATAGCCGGCAAGGGTATCCGGCCCAGGCTCACCACGCATACGTAACAGTCCTGATAAGGGGCTCCCGACCCGCCTGCTAAATCCGGGCCATGAAAGCCGCGACTCGTACCCTTTTGACTCCGGCCGCCACCGCCGATACAGTTGGCGATCGCGTGCCGACGGGACATGGATTCAAGATTCGCGGCCTTCCCATCGACACTTATCCCGAGAACACGGCCTTCCTGCTGCGCGGTGGCGGCGACTTCGCGCCCGAGCAATTCCAGGCGATGCGCAAGGTCGCCATCGGTGACGGAAAGAAGTCGATCCTTGCCACGCTGGCGATCGTCGATGGCGAGGGCCTGCTGGCGCCGGACGAAATCGGGCTTGGCGAACAGGCTTTCCGGCGTCTCGGTCTGCCGGAGGGGCGGGAGGTAAGCGTCCGCCAGGCTCCGGCGCCGCACAGTCTCGAGTTCGTCCGGCGCAAGATCGACGGCGACACGCTGGACGACGCCGAGATCGCGGAGATCATCCGCGACATCGTCGCCTATCGCTATTCGCCGATGGAAATCGGGGCTTTCCTCGTCGCCTGTGCGGGATTCATGACCACCCAGGAGACGCTTGCCCTGACGCGCGCGATGGCGGATGCCGGCAGCCGGCTCCACTGGCCGCCCGGTCCGATCGTCGACAAGCATTGCATCGGCGGCATTCCGGGCAATCGCACATCGATGATCGTCGTACCGATCGTTGCCGCGCACGGCCTCGTCATGCCGAAGACATCGTCGCGCGCAATCACCTCGCCCTGCGGCACGGCCGATACGATGGAAGTGCTGGCCTCGGTCGATCTGTCTGCCGAACAGCTGACCTCGGTCGTCGAACGCGAGCATGCCGCACTCGCCTGGGGCGGACGCGTCAACCTGTCGCCCGCGGACGACATCCTGATTTCGGTCGAACGCCCGCTGCGCATCGATACGTTCGACCAGATGGTCGCCTCGATCCTCTCGAAAAAGCTCGCGGCGGGATCGACCCACCTCCTCATCGATATTCCGGTCGGACCGAGCGCCAAGGTGCGTTCGCAAGCCGAAGCCATCCGGCTGCGCAAGCTCTTCGAATATGTGGGCGGAAAGCTCGGCCTCACGCTCGACGTGGTGTTCACCGACGGGGCGCAGCCGGTGGGGCGTGGGGTCGGACCGGTCCTTGAGGCCCGCGACGTAATGGCGGTGCTTCGGCGAGATCCAGCCGCGCCAACGGATCTGCGCGACCGCGCTCTCATGCTCGCGGGGCGCGTACTCGAATTCGATCCATCGCTGAAAGGCGGTGCCGGCCTGGCCCGTGCCCGCGCTCTTCTCAATTCGGGAGAAGCGCTGGCGGCCATGGAAAGGATCATCGACGCGCAGGGACGGCGCGCCATCGCCATCGAGGCCGGCGCCCTCCATCACGATGTTCCTGCCAGCCATCGCGGGTCGGTCGCTGCGATCGACTGCCACCTCATTTCCCGCATCGCGCGCGCCGCGGGCGCGCCGATGGACAAGGGCGCCGGAATCGACCTGTTGCGAAAGATCGGCGATCGGGTCTGCCAGGGCGATATCCTCTATCGTATCTACGCCGAATCGCCGGCCGGCCTCACCTTCGCGCGCGAACTCGCAGAAGCCTCGCCGGCCTATACGGTTGCACCATGACCACGGCGATCTTCGCCTTCGCGGACAACGAGATACAGGCACAAGCGCTGGCCCGGGAACTCGCCTTGCCTCTCCACCGGATCGAGTGCCGGAAGTTCCCGGACGGCGAAAGCCTGGTTCGCATTCAAGCCGACGCAGCTGCGGTCGAAATGGCGATTATCTTTCGCTCGCTGAACGATCCGAATGCAAAGCTGGTCGAGCTGCTTCTCGCTGTTGCCGCGCTGCGCGGCAACGGTGCGCGGCGCGTGATGCTGGTCGCGCCCTATCTCGGCTATATGCGACAGGATATTGCCTTCCGACCGGGCGAGGCGGTCAGCCAGCGCGTCATCGGCCGGCTCATCGCCGATCATTTCGACGGCCTGCTCACGGTCGATCCCCATCTCCACCGCACAGGCTCGCTGGACGAAATCGCCCCGGCGATCTTCGCCATCGCGATCCGGGCGGCGCCCGCGCTCGTGACCGCCCTGCGCCATGACTTCGAACCCGGGACTATATTGATCGGCCCCGACCGCGAATCCCTGTCGTGGGTCAGGGATATCGCCGAACCGCTGGGTGCGGAGATGTTGATCGGGGAAAAATGCCGCAGCGGCGACCGCGATGTCGCGCTCGCCCTTCCCGGCATCGAGCGGGTGCGCCGCCGCCCGGCAATCATCGTCGATGATCTTGTGTCGAGCGGGTCGACACTCGCCCGCTGTGCCGCGATGCTCCATGCGGCAGGCGCGACCCGCGTCGAAGCCGTCGTGACCCATTGTCTCGCCGATGCCGCCGATCTCGCGCGGCTGCACGGCGCGGGCATCGACCGCATCCGTGCCAGCGATTCGGTGCCCGGACCGGTGGCGACGATCCCGCTCGCGGGCGTGCTGGGCGATGCGATTCGCGCGCTGGGCCGGACGGGCGGCGCGCGATGAACGGCGCGGTTTCCGATGGTGCGCCAGCGTTCCGCTGCTCGGGTCTTGCCAAGATCTACCGGACCGGCGAGACCGAAGTCCAAGCGCTCCGCGGCGTGGACCTCGTCATTCCCGCCGGCGAGATTCTTGTCCTCCTCGGCCCTTCGGGCAGCGGCAAATCGACGCTGCTCAACATCATCGGCGGGCTCGACCGCCCGTCCTCGGGGACACTGCTTTATCGCGACCTCGACCTCACCGCGATGGACGATCGGGAATTGACCCGGTTCCGGCGCGCGGACGTCGGTTTCATTTTCCAGTTCTACAATCTGATTCCCAGCCTGACTGCAGAAGAGAATGTGCGCCTCGTCACGGACATCGCCGAGCGCCCGATGAATGCCGCCGAGGCACTGGAGATGGTCGGCCTCGCCGATCGCAGCGACCATTATCCGGCGCAACTGTCGGGCGGCGAGCAGCAGCGCGTTGCCGTCGCCCGGGCAATCGCCAAGCGGCCGGGCGTGCTGCTCTGCGACGAGCCGACCGGCGCCCTCGACAGCCGCACGGGCATCCGGGTTCTCGAGACGCTTGCCGAGGCGAACCGGACGCTCGGCACCACCGTGGTCCTCATCACGCACAATATCGGCATCGCGGCGATGGCGCACCGCGTCTTCCATTTTCTCGACGGGCGCATCGCGCGCGTCGAGGTCAATGCCGCGCCGATCGATCCTTCCGGAGTTTCGTGGTGAAGGTGCTCGACCTCAAACTCGCGCGCGACTTGTGGCGCATGCGTGGCCAGGTACTGGCGATCGCCCTCGTCCTCGCGGCTGCGAGCGCGACCTTCATTCTGTCGCTCGGCGTCCATCGCTCGCTCACCGAAACGCGTGATGCCTATTATGCCGAAAGCGCGTTTGCCGATATTTTCGCCGACATGACCCGCGCGCCGCGCAGTATCACCGCGCGCGTTGCTGAAATTCCCGGCGTCCGGCGCGTCGAAGGTTCGATACGCCAATATGCGACGCTCGATCTTCCCGAAGGGCGCGCTCCGGCGCGCGCGCTCGTCAATTCGCTAAGCACGACGGAACGGTCCCTGCTCAACCGGCTGACGTTGCGTGCCGGTCGGCTCCCCGATGCCGCCCGTCCCGGCGAGGTCGTGGCCGACGAGGCGTTCGTCGCGGCCAATGGCCTCGCGCTCGGCGCCCGGCTCGACGCGGTCATCTATGGTCGCAAGCAACCGCTGACCATCGTCGGGATCGGGTTGGCACCGGACTATATCTATTCGATCGCGCCCGGCGACCTTATCCCCGACAACAGCCGGTTCGGTATTTTCTGGATGGGTGAAAAGGCGCTGGAGGCGGCGACCGACCGTACCGGAGCGATCACCCGCCTCGCGCTGACCCTTGAGCGCGGCGCGTCCGAAGCCGATGTGATCCGGCGAGTCGATGCGCTCCTCGCGCCGTACGGCGGCACCGGCGCCTATGGCCGCGCCGATCATATAAGCCACGCCTTCCTCGACAATGAGCTGATGCAGCTCGAGGCGATGACCCGGGTCATCCCGCCGGTGTTCCTGATCGTATCGACCTTTCTCGTCTATATCGTGCTCGGACGCATGATCCAGACCGAGAGATCGCTGATCGGGCTTGTAAAGGCTTTTGGTTACTCTGATCGGGCGATCGGCTGGCACTATCTCAAATTCGCACTCGCGATCGCGCTCATCGCTACCATCCTCGGGTCGCTGGCCGGCGCCTGGATGGGGCGCGGCATGACGAGCCTCTATGCCGAATATTATCGCTTTCCGATTCTGCGATATCATATTTCCCCCGCAGTCATCGTCGGAGCGGCTGCGCTCGCGGCAGCGTCGGCGGGTCTGGGCGCGCTCGGGGGCATGCGCGCCGCCGTCCGGCTCAGCCCTGCCGTCGCGATGGCGCCGCCTCCGCCCCCTGTCTATCGCGCCGGACCGATCGAACGCCTCGGCAAGCGCGCCGGTCTTTCGGTCATCGGCCACATGATCCTGCGCCATATCGCCCGCTGGCCGGCGCGTTCGGCGATGACCGTTTTCGGCGTGGCGCTGTCGATGGGCCTGCTCTTCGCGACAATGCAGTTTGTCGATTCGAGCCGAAGCATGCTCGATTCCTATTTCTTCCGGGCACAGCGATATGATCTCGCGGTGACTTTCATCGAACCGCGCGGTGCGGACGCGATGCATGCGCTCGCCCAGATTCCCGGCGTGCTGCGGGTCGAGCCGACGCGCGCCCTCCCCGTGAAATTGCGATCAGGCAGCCGGTCCGAGCGCACGGCGATCGAAGCGAGCGCATCGGACGCGCGGCTTTCGGCACATATCGACCGCGACGGGCGCGAGCTCACCCTCCCGCCCGCGGGCCTCATGCTGAGCCGTCAGCTCGCCGACCAGCTCGGGGTGAATGCCGGCGACATCGTCGACGTCGAGTTGCTCGGCGGACGCCGGACCCGGCTTCGCCAACCGATTGCGAGCATCGTCGACGAGTTCGTCGGCGCCCGTGCCTATGCGAGCGCGTCCACACTGGAGGCGATATCCCGCGACGCCGCGCCCGCCGGGGGCGCCTTCATCCGCATCGATCCCGCCGCGCGCGCGCCGATATTGGCCCGGCTGAAGGATATGCCAGCCGTGCTCGGGGTTACCGAGCGCGATGCCGCGTTCATGCTGTTCGAGCGGATGATCGATGACAATATCTTCACCATGCTGTTTTTCTACATTGCCTTCGCCTCGGCCATCACGATCGGCGTCGTCTACAACAGCGCGCGCATTCTCTTCTCCGAACGTGCGCACGAACTCGCGACCCTGCGTGTTCTCGGCTATCATAGACGCGAGGTCGGCCTCATATTGCTCGGCGAGCTTGCGCTCCTCGTCATCGCCGCGCTCCCGCTCGGCTGCCTCATCGGCTATGCGATGGCCCAGCTGATGACCGCGATGTTCAGCTCCGACCTCTTTCGCCTGCCTTTCGCGCCTGCAAGGTCGACTTACGGTTACGCCGCGCTGATCGTCCTCGCGGCAGCCTTGGCGACCGCCGCGATCGTCGCCCGGCGCGTTCTGCAGCTCGATATGGTGCGGGTATTGAAGGCGCGCGAATGATGGGGCGGATATTCACACGCTGGCGCTGGCCGTTCCTGATCGGGCTTCTCCTGATCGCGGGTCTCGCCATCGCTTTCTGGCCGTCGCCCCAGCTTCTCGATACCGCACGGGTAACCCGCGGCGCGATGGCCGTCGGTGTGACCGACGACGGCGTGACCCGCGCCGAAGAGCAATATATTATCACCGCGCCGGTCAGCGGATATCTCTCGCGCATCGAACTCGAAGCGGGTGATCGCGTGGTGAAAGGCGCGCTGATCGCGCGCATGACAGGCCGTCCGGCTTCGCCGCTCGATCCGCGCAGCCAATCCGAACTGAAGGCATCCTTATCGTCCGCTGTCGCGGCAGCCCAGGGCGCGGCGACATCGCTCGCCCAGGCGAGGAACGATCTCGCGCGCGCCGAGGCACTTTTCGTCAGGGGTTTCCTGCCGAAAGCGCAGCTGGAAGCCGCACGGACGCGCGTGTCGGCGGGAGAGGCGGCGCTCGCGCAGACTCAAGGCGAAGCCGCGCGGCTGCGCGCTGCCTTGTCACAGCCCTCGGACAGGCAAGGCGGCGGCGTCCCGGTTCGCGCGCCGGCAACAGGATCGGTGCTGTCGGTCATCACCGAAAGCGAAGGCATGATCGCCGAGGGAACGCCGCTGCTGTCCATCGGCGATCCGCACCGGATCGAGCTGGTGGTCGACCTGCTTTCGCGTGAGGCGGTCCGGGTCAAGTCCGGCGATCGGGTCGAAGTAACGCAATGGGGCGGAGCCGAGGCGCTGATCGGACATGTCGAAAGGGTCGAGCCATTCGGCCGGCTCAAGGTCTCAGCGCTCGGGGTCGAGGAACAGCGTGTCAATGTCATCGTCCGGTTCGACGATCTGTCGAAAAAGGAGGCGGCGCGCCTCGGCCACGGATATCAGGTCGATGCGACGATCGTCCGCTGGAGCCGGCCCGACGCCTTGCGCGTGCCGATCGGCGCCCTCTTCCGCGGTCCCGATGGCGGCTGGCGGGTCTTCGTGATCGCGGGCGGCCGGGCGCAAGAGCGCCGGATCGAGATCGACCACATGAACGATCTGTTTGGCGAGGTCAGAAGCGGGCTTCGCGACGGCGAGATCGTCGCGATCAATCCTCCCGGCTCGCTAGACGACGGCGACACCGCGACGAGCCGCTGATCGACAGCCGACCAAACGCACGGCCGGTCAAAAAAGCCGGCCCACGAGCTCTCCGCAACCCCGAACGGCGGATATACACTAGCGCGGACTCTTTTCCCGGTTTGGCGGGTCGCGGCTGGTCCTTCCTTGCCGGGTGCCGCCTAGCTCGTGCCATTCCTCCATCTGCTCCGCCAAGGCGCCGTTCGGCGCAATGAGCGGCGGAAGGGTGAGACCGAAAAAGGGAACGGATTTGCCTTCGCCGCTCAAGACCAGCCAGCCGGCGATCGGCATCGCGATCAGGAAGAGATAGAGGGCCAGATGGGTTGTCGCTGCCAGCCGGCGCTGCCAGGCCGGTCCCGGCAATACGGACGGTGCCGGCCAGACGAGCCGGGCAGCGATGCGTAGCCAGACCAGCCCGAAAATCGATAGACCGAGCATGAAGTGCCAGTTTTCATCAAGTCGCGGGGCGCGCTGCCCTTTGGCCAATATTCCCGCAATTCGATGGCCGCGTACGCGGCGAAAAGCACCAGCAGCATGAGCCAGTGGAGGAATATCGACGCACGGCTGTAATGTTCGGGGCTCTTGTTCATGACCTCGCTCATCCTTCCGTTCCTATGTCGATATGTGAGCGCCCGCTGCGCATTGAACTCGATCAATCGCCGCGAAGGCAAGCCTGACGAAGACGCTGTCATCCGGTTCTTCGGCCCCTGCGGCTCGCCGGGGCAGGACTAAAGCTGGTGGGCTACGCAACATTACGAAGGGCGCCCGCTAACGCTTGCCCTAGACTGCGATGTCGAAGGAGGCAGATCATGAACTCGACCACGCCACGCAGACCCGCGCCCGCCCGGCCGAACTTCGACTTCAGGCAGGGCGCCGAGCAGGTTGGCTCCGCGCCGCTTCGGCCGCGGCGCATCACCGCCAGCCTTTCGCTTGCCTTCTGAGGTTCGGATCATGGCTGAGCCGCTCCGGCATTTCATCGACACGCAAGATTTTTCGCGTGAGGAGTTGCTGCGGATCTTCGAACTGATCCGCCTGCTCAAGGAGGCGGACAAGGATGGCGCCTGCCCGAAGCTGCTCGCGGGCGCCTCGCTCGGCATGATCTTCGAGGAGCCCTCGACCCGCACCCGCGTCTCGTTCGAAGTCGCGATGACCAAGCTCGGCGGACACGCGCTCTATCTGAAGCCTGGCGAGATTCATCTCGGTGCGCGCGAAAGCACGGGCGATACCGCGCAGGTGATCAGCCGCATGGTCGACGTGATCGAGGCACGGACGCTGAAGCACCAGACGGTGCTCGATCTTGCAGCGAACGCTACCGTCCCGGTGATCAACGGTCTCACCGACTATAATCACCCCACTCAGGTCGTGTGCGACGTCTTCACGATGATCGAGCACGCCCCACCGGGCAAGTCGCTCGACGAACTGAAAATCGTCTTCGTCGGCGACGCGACCAACGTCTGCTCGTCGCTGATGATGATCTGCACCCAAATGGGGATGCACTTCACCCACGCCGCGCCGAAGCGCTATCAGGCTCCCGAAGCGTGGCAGGCTATCGCCCGCGCCAATACCGAAACGAGCGGCGGGTCGCTCACCGTCGCCGACGATGTGACGGCCGCGGTGCGCGATGCCGATTTCATCTACACCGACCTCTGGTGGTGGATCGGACAGGAAGGCGAGATTCCCGATCGCGAGGCGGCTTTCATGCCGGACTATCAGGTCAACGAAGCCTTGCTCGCCCGCGCGCCCGCGCATGTGAAATTCATGCACTGCCTCCCCGCCTCGCGCGGCGTCGAGGTGACCGACGCGGTGATGGACGGGCCGCACTCGATCATCTTCGACCAGGCCGAGAACCGGCTGCACGCCGAAAAGGGCCTGCTCGTCCATTTCGTCTACCCGCGTCTGCGCGCGCCCTCGCCCGATCTCGCATCCTATCACCGGGGACGGATCGAGAATTTCCTTACCCCCTGAGCAAAGGAGGCCGCCATGGCCACGACCGCCGCCCCCGTCACCGCCAAGCCGCGCTACCGCCGGGTGCTGCGGCGGCTGGACATGACGCTCTTCACCGTCTGCGCGATCCTCATCGTCGATCAGCTCGCGGCATCGGCCGCGATCGGCGTCCAGTCGATCTTCTGGTGGGTGCTCACCCTGCTCCTCTTCTTCATCCCCTATGGGCTGATCACGTCGGAACTGGGGAGCGCCTATCCCGAGGAAGGCGGCATCTATGCCTGGGTGCGGCGAGCCTATGGCCAGCGCTGGGCAGGGCGGACTGCGTGGCTGTGGTGGGTCAACGTCGCCTTCTGGATGCCCTCGGTCTATATCCTGTTCGCAGGGCTGCTCGCCGAACTCGTTGCGCCCAATATGAGCCTGACCACGAAGCTCCTCGTCACGCTCGGCCTCACCTGGCTTACCGTCGGGATCAGTATCGTCACGCTGAACATCGGAAAGTGGGTGCCGAACGTCGGCGCTGTCTTCAAGGCGGTGATCATGCTCGCGATCGGCTTCGGCGGCATCGCCTATGCCGCGCGGCACGGCGTTTCCAACGAATTCAGCCTGAAGACGCTGAGCCCGGGCTGGGGCGCCAGCCTCGCCTTCCTGCCGGTGATCGTCTATAATTTCCTCGGCTTCGAACTGATGTCGGGCGCGGGCGAGGAAATGGAAAATCCTGCGCGCGACGTGCCGCGGGCGATCGTCACTTCCGGCCTGTTCATCGCTTCCTTTTATATCCTCGCGACGCTCGGCATATTGCTCGCGCTGCCGGTCGAGGAAATCGGGCTGATCGAAGGATTGCCGGACACGTTCGGCCGGCTGTTCGGCGACGGGCCTTGGGGCGGCACGATCGTGGCGATCCTCATCGTGATGGCGCTCTACACCTTCGTCGCCAATATGGTCACCTGGACGATCGGCGCCAACCGTTCGGCCGCGGAGGCGGCGCAGCGCGGCGACCTCCCCGCGGTTTTCTCGAAAATGCACCGCCGGTTCCAGACGCCCGTGAGCGCTGCCATCCTGACCGGCGTCATCGCCTCCGCCGTGCTGATTCTCTACGCGATGCTCGCGTCGAGCGCGGAGGATCTGTTCTGGACGATCTTCGCTTTCTCGTCGGTCGTCTTCCTGCTGCCCTATTTCCTGCTGTTCCTCTCCTTCCTGCGGCTGCGTCGGATCGACCCGGACACCCCGCGCCCCTACCGGGTGCCGGGTGGCCACGGGGCTGGGGTGGCGCTGAGCGGCATGTGCATGCTCTTCATCGCCCAGGCCGTGATCTTCTTCATCTACAAGCCCGGCGCCTACGATGCGAGCTACGCGCTCGCCGTCGGCGGAGGAACGCTGCTCACGCTGCTCGCCGGCGAGATCATGATCCGCGTGGGCAAAGGCCCCGCCGCGCAGCAAGGACGCGACAATGGCTAGGCTGCTTTCGACCACGCCGCGCGCCGACGGCTTCCGCATGCCCGCCGAGTGGGAACCGCACAGCGGTTGCTGGATGCTGTGGCCCGAGCGGTCCGACAATTGGCGCCGGGGCGCAAAGCCGGCGCAACATGCCTTCGCGGCCGTTGCCGCGGCAATCGTCGAGGGTGAACCGGTAACGGTCTGCGTTTCGCCTGGCCAATATGTGATCGCCCGCGAGATGCTCGATCCCGCGGTCCGCGTTGTCGAGATGACGAGCAACGACAGCTGGATCCGCGACTGCGGGCCCACCTTCGTCATCAACGGCGCAGGCGCCGTGCGCGGGGTCGACTGGAAGTTCAACGCGTGGGGCGGGCTCGACGACGGGCTCTATTTCCCGTGGGACCAGGACGATCTGGTCGGCGAAAAGGTCCTCGAAGTCGAGCGCGACGACCGTTACGCGCCCGATTTCATCCTCGAGGGCGGGTCGATCGACGTCGATGGCGAAGGCACGGTGCTTACAACCGAGGAATGCCTGCTGAACCCGAACCGGAACCCGAACCTCGACCGCGCCGGGATCGAACAGATGCTGCGCGACTATCTGAACGTGGACAAGATCCTGTGGCTGCCGAAGGGGGTTTATCTCGACGAGACCGACGGCCATGTCGATAATTTCTGCCGTTTCGTCGCGCCGGGCGAGGTTGTGCTGACCTGGACCGATGACATCACCGACCCCCAACATGCGATCTCGGCGGACGCGCTCGACCTGCTCGCGTCGATGCGCGATGCGAAGGGACGACCGCTAAAGGTGCACAAACTGCACCAGCCCCGCCCCGTGATGATCACTGCCGGGGAGGCCGCCGAGATCGACCGTGTTCCCGGTACCCTGCCTCGACAGGCAGGCGACCGGCTCGCCGCCTCCTATGTCAACTTTTACATCGGCAACGATGTGATCGTCATGCCGCGCTATGACGACCCGCAGGACGAACCCGCGCGGCGCGTGCTGGCGGAGCTATTCCCCGGACGCCGGATCATCACGGTGCCAGGACGCGAGATTTTGCTCGGTGGGGGCAACATCCATTGCATCACCCAGCAGGAGCCTTCCGGCCGACGCATCCACGCCGGCAAGCGAGCGGCCTAGCCGTGCGCCTTGTCATCGCGGTGGGAGGCAATGCGCTGCTCAGGCGGGGCGAAAGCCCGAGCGCCGAGCGCCAGCGACGCAATATGCGTGCCGCCGCGGCGGCAATTGCCGAAGTCTGCGAAGGCAATGAGATCGCGATCGTTCACGGCAATGGCCCGCAAATCGGACTGCTGGCGCTTGCGGCCGAGGCCTATACGGCGGTCGATCCTTATCCGCTCGATGTGCTGAGTGCGGAATCGCAGGGTATGATCGGTTATGTTATTGCGCAGGAATTGCGGAATGCGGTCGGCCAGCGCGCCGTGACCTGCCTCCTTACGCAAACGCTCGTCGACCCGTCCGATCCGGCCTTCGCACATCCGACCAAGCCAATCGGTCCGGTCTACGCGTCCGAGCAAGAGGCGCGTCCCGTGGCGCAGCCCGACTGGACCATCGCCGCCGACGGAAAGGGATATCGCCGCGTCGTGCCTTCGCCGCGCCCCACGGGTATCGTCGAGTTCGACGAGATCAGCCGTATGGTTCGCCAAGGCGCCATAACGATTTGCGCAGGCGGTGGCGGCATACCCGTCATCAGCAAGGAAGGACGGCTCGAAGGCGTCGAGGCGGTGATCGACAAGGATTTCACCGCGGCATATCTGGCGATCGAACTCGGGGCGGACCGGCTCATCATTCTCACCGACGTCGATGCAGTCCAGTCCGACTGGGGGAAGCCGACACAGCGACCAATACCGAAGATCAGCGCATCCCGATTTGATGCCGACAGCTTCGCCGAAGGTTCGATGCGGCCGAAGGTCGAGGCGGCCATCCGCTTCGCCCAGGCGACGGGACGATCGGCCGTGATCGGCGCGCTGGACGACGTCGGCGCAGTTGTCGACGGGCACGCCGGAACCAGCATATCCGCGTGACGGTACGTCACGCTGTCCCTTGCAGAACCGAGCGAGTTTTATCCACGGCAATGCGCGAGGCGGCTGAGCGAAGTGTCGTTGGGGCGGGGGCCAGGCAGACATGCAGGAGTGCCGACCCGACCGTCGTCGCGAGATCCTCCTCGGCCACGCACCTGCGCAGGACGAAGCCATCTGGATTCAGGGCAGCCCCGTAATCAAAACTGGCTATATTTTGGCCGCATAGATCATCCGGCCGGGTCCAAGGCGCTCAAGCAGCAGCTTTATATCCGACTGCGCTACGGCGAAGCAGCCTTCGCTGCGGCCGAGCTTGCCGCGACGCGCAATCTCCGGCGAGACATAACGCGCGGCGTGAATAACGATCCGGCGAACTTCGACATTGCTGTTCTCGGGATCGAGACCGATGAGACGCCGCGAGCGCCCGTGCCTTCCGATGTAATCCTCGCCCACCAGATACGCACCGCTTGACGAGGCAGCCGATCCCGGCGTGTTTGACAAGCGACGCACCCAACCGCTGTGATCGAGATCCGATCCGCGGCCGTGCGCGACGAGATGGCTTTGATGTCGCCCGGTCGTCAGATCAAGGATATGAAAGCGCGGTTCGTGCGACGCCCGGCTGAAATCGACGAGACCGACGACGTCGCGATGGCTTATCGCGCCGCGATGCTCTTCGAGTGCGCGCAATGCGAGCCGAACAAGACGCGGGTCCGGATCATCTCTTGGCGCGCGAAGCGCCGCGATTGCTCTGGAATTCGGCCCGAAGATGCTCAGGGCCAGCGCGCCGCCACCTCCGAGAAGGTGACGCCTGGAAATAGTCATGATATTTCTGTCGACCCATCTTGTCTGGTGCTATCCGGAAAATGAGCACGGGCGAGGCCTAATTCCAGATAGGTACTAACCCTGATCAGAGGTGCGGCGGATGACGCTGTTCAAAACATCCAATATCGTAGGGATGCCAAACTGGCCGGTTGGAAACAGGCAGCTTCCAGGCGCCAATCCTAAAGAAGCAGACGGTCGCAGCTTTCCGAGCTAGATGACAGCTCGTGGCCGGAAGCTGACTTATCTTTCATCGTCACCCCGGACTTGATCCGAGGCCTGCTTCGTCTGTTCATCCGAGGCCCGAAGAGGAAAGGCTTGTTCCAGGTCTAGCCCGGGATGACGAATAACGTAGCAACAGCTCCCCACCCCGTTCCGGTCAGGCGCGCCCTATTTTGCAACAACGGCCTTATCTGCATCAGATCCCCTAACGGCAGCCTTTACCGCAAAATAGTGGGCTTTTGTCGCTCTATCGTGAGGGTCTTCAGCTCGGTCCAGAGCGCGTAAGGGCTGGTTTGTAGGCCGCTTGGCCTTATCTCAGGCAATGTTTCCGATGAAGTTCTCTATCTTCTTGCCGTTCTGACCGTGCGTTTCATGACGACTGCCTGTGCAGCCTTTCCTCCCACACAACTGCGTTTTCCGCTAGCGTCGGTCCAGAAATCCACGCCCAATCAAGCCAAATCGCAAAACTTTGCCGGGCCTTTTGACTCGGCTGCGCATTAACCCTCGAGGCGCAAGCGCATACACCACCCTATTTGCGCCGTGCAACGGCGTCTGAAATCTGACGCGCCATGGCCAGATCGCGCGCCGACACCCCCGACACGTCGTGCGTGGTAAGCCATATGTCGAGGCGATTGTAGACATTCGCCCATTCGGGATGGTGATCGGCCCGCTCGGCCATGATCGCGATCTCGCTCATGAGACCGAAGGCGCCGGCAAAGTCGCGCATTTCGAGATGAAGGACAATGGCACTGCGATCCGGGTCGTGTGTCCAGCCCTCGATATCTTCGAGGGCTGCAGCAATTTCGGCTTCGTCCAGCGGGCGCAAGCTTTCAACGCGTTCCATTTCGCACCTCCAAGCCCGTGCCATTGATCCCGCGCGAAGCGGACGAGGCCAGGAAGTAGATCACGTCGGCGACTGCCTCAGCGCTCGTCCAGCCGGATGGATCGGCATCGGGCATCTCGGCCCGGTTACGCGGTGTGTCGATAATCGCGGGCAGCACCGCGTTAGCACGGATGCCGCGCGGGCGAAGCTCGTCGGCCAGCGCCTCGGTGAGCCGCGCAACAGCCGACTTGGCGGCAGCATAAGGCGCCATTCCTACTGCCGCGCGCTGCGCTGCGGCTGCGCCAATGGTCACGATGGCGGCGCCGCGATCCATATGCGGCAGCACGGCCTGGACGACGCTGAGGCTCGTCTCGACGTTGGCCGAATAGAGTCGGCGCCAGCCCTCCGGCGTCGAGTCTTCGACGGAACACCAATCGAAGGCACCAACGAGATGGACGAGCGCATCGATGCCGCCAAGTTGTGCAGCGGCGCCGCGGATCATTCGCCGCGCTTCGTCGAAATGGGCAAGATTTTCGGCATGATACCATTTGCCGGCGCTGCCGAGGCCTTCTTCCAAGATCCCGAAACAGGCAAGTGCATCACCGTTCTTGTCGAACTGGGCGACCACGGCCTGTCCCAGTGCGCCCGAGGCGCCGGTAATCACAACGCGCATAACAATCCTTTCGTATTAGACGGGGCAACGAGGCCACCGGAAATGACGGCAGCCCCAAGAGAGCCGCCGATACGCATGCCAAGCTGGCGTCGAGGTCGAGAAAACGGCTTTCAAGCCTAATGTCGCTAATTGGAGGTCAGTCGGCAGCCACAGTGCTGCGGCACTCACCAAGACCGATCGATACATAGCCCGGAGCCTCGAGACAGCCCGAGATTATGATTTCGTCGCCGTCGTGGAGAAAGCTGCGCTGCTCGCCGCCCGGCAGTTCAACAGGAACCAGCCCTCCGCTCGTCAGCTCGAGCAAACTGCCGCACTCGGCTGGCTCTGCGCCGGAGATCGTGCCGGTACCGAACAGGTCGCCCGGGCGAAGATTGCAGCCGCCGGCGCTGTGATGAGCGACGAGCTGTGCGATCGTCCAGTACATGTTCGAGGTCGATACGCTGGCAAGCCGCACCGCCTCTTCCCCCCGGGCACGCATGCGCGGCGTGCGCAACGCGACCTCAAGCCTCGCGGCAAGCGCGCCGCCCGCCTGGTCGGCATCGTCCCAAAGATAGGGAAGCGGCAGCGGATCGGCGGGATCGCGCGGCGGCTGGGGGGCACGAAACGGTGCCAGCGCCTCGGCCGTCACGATCCACGGCGACACCGTGGTCAGGAAATTTTTCGACAGAAAGGGGCCGAGCGGCTGATATTCCCACGCCTGGATATCGCGCGCCGACCAGTCGTTCAAAAGGCAGATGCCGGCAATCGCCCCGTCCGCCTCACCTATGGCGATCGGCTCGCCGGCGCAATTGCCGGGTCCGATCCAGACGCCAAGCTCGAGTTCATAATCGAGGCGCTGTGTCGGCATGAACGACGGCCCCTGAGCACCCGGCACGAAAGTCTGGCCCGAAGGGCGCCGGACGGGACATCCCGAGACGGCGACTGAAGAAGCGCGGCCATGATATCCGATCGGCACATGCTTGTAATTGGGAAGCAGCGGATTGTCGGGACGAAAGAGCTTCCCGACGTTGGTCGCATGATGAATGCCCACATAGAAGTCGGTATAATCGCCGACCGTGGCAGGGAGATGGAGAGAGACCCCGCCGGCAGGGTGGAGCATCGGCGTCACACGATCACGCGCGCCGGGATCCGACAGCAGCGCAGACACCGCGCGGCGCAGCGCGCGCCGCGGCTCGGCCCCGAGCGCCAGCAAGGGATTGAGCGTACTGCCCGAGGCCGCCACAGCGCCACGTAGCGCCTCGCCCTGCAGCAGCCCGCTTTCGGCAAGCCTTGCAAGATCGAGGATTTCATTGCCGATCGCAATGCCGCCGCGCGGCGGTTTCGCATCGGGCGCGAATATACCAAGCGGCAGATTCTGAATGGGGAAATCAGGATGGCTGTAAGCGGATGCAACCCAGCTTCTCCGCGCGGGATCATGCGTCTCGTCGATCAATGTGAGAGCTTCATTCGCCGCCATCACGCACCCTTGTCCAGATAAGAGCCAACCACTGCGACGAAGCGCGCTGCGGTGACGTCGGTGAGACCAGCGATATTGATCCGGCCATTGGGCGCCATGTAAATCGCGTGGCGCTCGCGCAGTTCGGTAACGTCGCCGGCGGCAAGCGGAAGCAACGCAAACATCCCCTTCTGCCCGGCAATCGGGGCGAGCCGAGGGTGGGCGGCTCCGAGCTGTTTTCGGATCGACACCATACGGTCGCGCATCGCGCCAAGTTCTGCCTCCCAGTCACCCCGGAGCATGTCATCGCTGAGGATAAGCCGGACCACCGCGGCGCCATGATCGGGAGGCATCGACCAGTTGACCCGCGCCAGCGCGCAAAGCTGCGACAGAACCGTCTCGGCGATGGAAGGCGACGGCGTCCACGCCCAGAGAGCGCCGACACGGTCGCGATACAGACCGAAGTTTTTATCGCAGCTATAGGCGATGAGGGCCTCCGGCACGCGCGCGAGGAATCGGCGCAGGCCAACCGTATCGGCATCGAGGCCATCACCCAGTCCCTGATAGGCTAGATCTATGAACGGGAGCACCCCGCGAAAGAGGCAAAGCTCCGCCAGCGCGTCCCACTGCTCGCACGAGAAGGAAATGCCCGTCGGATTGTGGCAGCATCCGTGGAGAAGAAGGATGTCACCCGCGGCCGCATCCGCCAGCCCTGCCAGCATGGCGCCAAAATCGAGATCGCCTGCACGAGGATCAAGAAAGTTGTGGGTGCGGACCGCGAGGCCGGCAAGCTCGAGAAGCGGGACATGATTGGCCCAGGTCGGCGCGCCTACCCAGGCCGTGCCGCCTTCGGCGGCCCGCGCCAAAAGCTCGGCGCCGAGACGAAGCGCTCCCGTCCCGCCGGGAGTCTGCAAGCCGACAAGCCCGGGCGCGGCGGCGATATCGGGTCCGAAGACAAGCCGGGCCAGCTGCTGCGTAAAGTGCATGTCACCTTCGGCACCGAGATAGGCCTTGCTGTCCTGTTCGGCCATCAGTCGGGCTTCGGCCTGCTTGACCGCCCGGAAAACGGGAGTGTTGCCTTGGGCGTCGCGGTAGACGCCGACGCCGACATCGATCTTCGTTGGCCGCGGATCGGCGGCATGGAGACCGATCAGGGCCAGCAGCGCATCGGGCTGGGCGCGATCGAGACGACCGAGAACCTCGTTTGAACTGTAATGGCTCATCTTGCTGCCGCCTTTGCACAGGCGTAGGCCTGCGTACCCCGGGTGATCACATCGTCAGTCGGAAGAATGGCGTCGGGTGCGATGTCCGCCTCTCCTTCGAGCTGGGCATAGAGAGGTGCAAAATCGGTGTTGAGCGTCTGATCGAGCAGGTCCTCGAAACTGTCGATGACAAAATAGGACTGCTGATAATCGTCGATCCGATAGCGGGTGCGCATCAAGCGGCGGAGGTCGAAGCTGAGCCGATTGGGTGACGGGTCGTCAAGCGCGAAGAGCGACTCTCCGTACGAGGAGACAATCCCCGCACCAAAGATGCGCAGCCCTTCCGCCGTCCGCAGGAGTCCGAACTCGACGGTGTACCAGTATAGCCGCGCGAGCCTGTCGATCGCCCCATGACCTTGGGCGCGCAATCCGCCTTCTCCATAGGCCTGCATGTAATCCGCAAAAACGGGATCTGCGAGCAACGGCACATGTCCGAACACATCGTGAAATATGTCGGGCTCCTGAAGATAGTCGAGCTGCTCAGGGGTCCGGATGAAATTGCCCGAAACGAAGCGGCGGTTCGCCAGATGAGCGAAGAAGACGTCATCGGGAACGAGACCCGGCACGGCGACGACCTGCCAGCCCGTCGCCTTCATGAGCCGATCGGACAATTCATCGAAATCGGGAATGCCGGGCCGCGAAAGCTTCAATATGTCGAGCCCCGCGAGAAACTCTGGCGCAACGCGTCCGGGGAGCATCTGTGCCTGACGCTCGAACAGATGGTCCCACATAGCGTGTTCGGCGCTTGAATAGCAGTTCCACGCCTGCGGAATCGTCCAGTCTTCTGCAGCCTCAGGGGGCCGGATGAGGTCTTCGCTTGCCATGTGAAACATTATCGCCGAGAGACCGCGAAATTTCGTTTCAAATTAGATCAAATATCGCATAATTTTGTAACATTCGTTTCGTTAGGAGGCACAGAATGAAACCAGGTATCATAGACGATATCGACCGGCGAATTCTCGACGCACTGCAGACCGATGCCCAGCTCAGTCACGCCGAACTTGCAGAGCGTGTCGGAAGTTCGGCAGCATCGTGCTGGCGACGGGTGCGCTCGCTGGAAGCGGCGGGGATTTTGGGGCCGGCCGTTCGGCTGCTCGACGCCGCCAAGGTCGGGCGAGGTGTCAATGTGATCTGCAACGTCCGGCTCCGGGGCCACACTCGCGAGGCGACCACGGCTTTTGAAGACTTTGTGAAGAACAGCCCCGAGATCATGGATTGCTATTCGATGTCGGGCGACTGGGACTATCTGCTGCGCGTCGTCACCGCCGATGTGGCCGACTATGAGCGCTTCTTGATGCGCGTATTGCTCGACCACCCGAGCGTCGCGACCGCCTCGTCGCATTTCGCCCTATCCCAGACCAAATATTCGACAAAACTGCCAGTGTAGCGCACAGCAAGCGCGGTAAGATGCCGCCCGCAACCAGCGGGCGAAGCCATTGCACAAGTCCTTTGCCGCTTGCAGGCAGCCATGCAGTGCTGGCCGAGCCTTCAATGATTTCGAACGATTTGGCCCGGCAGCGCTCGGCGCAAGGACGCCAGCGGTGGTCCGGCCCGCAACCCCGACCGGTTTAGCGCCGCTGGTTCTCCGCTCCTTCTGATCCCGAACATTTGATCGCAAAATATTATATTTGATCAAATTGTAGTTTCGCTCTAGTCTGTCCTTCACCGACTCGATGGCAGCACGACGCGACATTCCCGGCGCGTTACCGGCATTCAGCGCTTTCGTGTCGGCAACAATTATTTGATCTAAAGGAGAGCGAAATGCGACGCGCAAAAAAGATCATCATCACTTGCGCCGTCACAGGCTCGATCCATACACCAACGATGTCTCCGCATTTGCCCATCACGCCCGAGCAGATTGCACATGAGGCAGTTGCAGCGGCGGAGGCCGGCGCCGCAATCGTGCATCTCCATGCCCGCGACCCAATCGACGGTCGCCCGACGGCCGATCCCGATCTCTTCATGGAATTCCTGCCCCGCATCAAGCAGCAGTCGGACGTCGTCATCAACACGACGACCGGCGGCGGTCCGGGGATGACCATCGACGAGCGACTGGCCGGCCCACTCCGCGCTGCGCCTGAACTCGCATCACTTAACATGGGAACCCTGAATTTCGGGGTATTCGGACTGGCCGACCGCTACAGTGCTTGGAAGCATGATTGGGAGAAGCCGTTTCTGGAAAGCACGCGGGCCGGGTTCCAGAGCAACACCTTCCAGCAAATCGAGGAGATCATTGTTCGCCTCGGTCACGGCTGCGGGACGCGCTTTGAATATGAATGCTATGACGTCGGCCATCTTTATTCGCTCGCGCATTTTGCCGATCGCGGCCTGATCAAGCCGCCTTTCCTCATTCAGTGCATCTTTGGCATTCTCGGCGGAATCGGTGCTGATCCGGCCAACCTCCTCCACATGCGGGAAATCGCCGACCGCTTGTTCGGAGAGGATTATTATCTTTCCTGCTTCGGCGTCGGCCGCGACCAAATGCCTTTCGTGACACTGTCCGCGCTGCTTGGCGGCAACGTCCGGGTGGGTCTGGAAGATAGCCTCTTCATTGCGCGCGGCGAACTCGCGGAGAGCAACGCAGCGCAAGTCGCAAAGATCGCGCGCGTTCTTCGCGAATTGGGTCTGGAGATCGCCACGCCGGCCGAAGCGCGCGAAGCGCTCGAGCTGAAGGGCGGCGATCAGGTGGCCTTCTAACGTCATGGTCGAAACTTATCGCGGCGTCGCGCATCCTTGGCTCTGCGATGCGATGGGCCACCTCAACACGCGCCATTATCTCGCCATGTTCGACGACGCACTACATCATTATATCAGTCTTTGTGGCCATAGCTTCGGAAATCGCGCGCATGGCTTTGCGGACGTCAGCATTAACCTGCTGCTCCAGTCCGAAGTGAAACCCGGTAGCCTGCTCCTTATCCGCAGCGAAACGCTCAAGATCGGGCGCACATCGCTATCGTCGCGCCACTGGATGACCGACGCGGAGAATGGCGACGCCCGCGCAGCCTGCGAGATCGTTAGCGTTTATCTGGACATGGTAGAGCGTCGACCAATGCCGCTGACCGCCTCCATCATCGCGGCCGCGCGTGCGCTCATGAGCGACATCGAAGCGAAAGAAGCGCGCTCGGCGCACTGAGACGCATCTCAAGAATATAGCATCAAGCGGAGTAGCGGGTTTGTCACCACTGCAAAAAGTACAGGCCGAGACCGCAGCCGATAACGCGCTGGCTCGTCATCTTGGTGGCTGGGATCTGGTCATGCTCGGCATCGGCGGCATTCTGGGCGCTGGCATCTTCGTGTCCACCGGAGTTGTCGCCGCGGACCACACCGGGCCCGCGATCGTTTTGTCCTTTCTCATTGCGGCCGCTGCCTGCTTCTGCGCGGCGCTGTGTTATGCCGAGTTCGCGGCGATGGTCCCGGCATCGGGCAGCGCGTATAACTACGCCCATGCCGCGTTCGGGCGCTCGATCGGATGGCTCATCGGATGGTGCCTGCTGCTCGAATATCTGATGGCCGCAGCAACGGTCGCAGTTGGTTGGTCGGCCTATCTCGTTAATCTTCTGGGGAATTTCGGCATAATCGTTCCTGCGGCGTTTTCGACTGCTCCGATATCGTCCGTGAATGGGGCGATTGCGTTCGGCGCGCCGGCGATCAATGCCCCCGCCCTGATGATCGTACTCCTGCTGGCGCTGGTCCTGGTGCGGGGGGTCAAGCTTTCAGTCCGCGTCAACAGCATTCTGGTGGTGGTCAAGGTTGCCGTCATATTTCTTTTCATCGGGGTCGCATCGCTGTCGATCGACGTCGCCAACTGGCAGCCTTTCCTGCCGCCAAACAGCGGCACGGCCGGCGAATATGGCTGGAGCGGGGTTTTTCGCGGCGCTGCCATCATTTTCTATGCCTATCTGGGGTTCGATGGCGTCTCAACAGCGGCAAAGGAGGCGCGGAGTCCGCAGCGCAGCGTTCCCATCGGAATCATGGGTTCGCTGCTCTTCTGCACCGGCCTCTATATCCTGTTCGCTCTCACTCTGACCGGCATCGCGCCTTATCCCGTGCTGGGCTCGGCAAGTCCCGTCAGCGCCGCCCTCGATCATGTCGGCAGCCACCTTGCATGGCTCAAGGTGACCGTCGCGATAGGGGCCGTGATTGGGCTAACGTCAGTGCTTGTCGTCCTTTTGTTCGGTCTCAGCCGAATCCTCTTTGCGATGGGCGTCGACGGGCTGGTTCCCTCGCTGTTTGCGCGCATTTCAGAACGGAGCCGCGCGCCTGCCGCCGGCATCATCGCCTCTGGCCTCGCGGTTGCAGCGACGGCGGCAACATTTCCCATCCATACCCTCAGCGAACTGATTTCAATGGGAACGCTCGTTGCCTTTGTTTTTGTCTGCGCGGGCGTGCTCGTCCTTCGGCACCGCGAACCGGACGTCGCGCGGCCGTTCCGCGTGCCCTTCGCTCCAGTCGTTTGCACGACCGGCATTCTCGTTTGCGGTTACATGCTGCTTAGCCTTCCGGAGCGAACCTGGCTCGGATTCCTGATCTGGATCTTGGCCGGCGCTGCCTATCTCTTGCTTCGTCTGGGGCTGGCTGCGCGGCGCAATGGGGCTACAACTGCTCGGTGACCTCCCGGGTCTAAAGCGGCTCCGCTGCGAATTGATGGTGACGATGGTACCAAGCTGCCGAACTGAGAATAATTTCGCGAATGACCGCCTCCGCGGCTTTGCCATCACGCTGTCTCAGGGCGTCCAGAAGCCGAACCTGATTTTGTTCGTGGCCCAGCACCCATTCGGCACGCACCTTCGCAGGCTTCTTGAAAGGTATGGAAAGGAGCGGGCTCACGCGCAGCCAAAGACTGTCGATCATCGAAAGCAGGTGCGGCGATCGCGCTGCTTCATAGATCGAGAAGTGAAAGAGATAATTGAGATGAACGATTTCGCCCCATTCGGTGTCACCCGTTGCCACCGCCATCAACCGCTGATGCGCCAGTTCGATCCGCGCAAAATCCTCATCGCTCAGTCTAATGGCTGCGTTTCGAGCGGCAAGGCCCTCGAGCCGCAGACGGATTTCCTTGATTTCGTCGAACTCGTCCGCAGTGAATAGCGGAACCTTCACCCGTCCGGTTGGCAGGTTGATCAGTGCGCCTTCGGCCGCCAGGCGCTGAATCGTTTCGCGTATCGGCATCGTGCCGCCCCCGAGTTCCTGCTCGAGAAGCTTGACCGTGATCGACTCGCCGGGTTCAAACTTGCCCTCCTGAAGCGCTTTGCGCAGTTCCTGATAGATACGCTCCTTGAGGGTCTGGCGCCGGATGACGCGAAGTCCGCGCGTGCTGGATGCACCACCGGCGCTCCCTGCTTGTCGCTTCGAACTGCCTTCATCCGCCCGTTTATCCACAGAAAATTCTCCTTTGAAACGCTGCCACGCTGCCTCCTCTGAACGCGATCGGCAAGCCTCCATAGCCCGCGATCCATAAATTATCAATTATTAGCGGATCGCTCCTTGAAAGAACGATCATATCGTGTATGATATTTGATCAAATATTTGGAGACAGGGAATGGGTTTCGGAAAGGCCGCGATCGTCGGCGTTGGCACTATCGGTAGGGGTTGGGCGCTGCTTTACGCCAAGGCCGGGTACAGCGTGTCGCTTTTCGACCCCGACATTGCCGCGATGAACGCTTCGCTTGGCGCCATCGCTACTTCGCTCGACGATATGGCGGCTTTCGGTCTCGTGCGGGGTCGCGACAAAATCATGGCGCGCATTACGATCGCGCCCTGCTTGCGCGATGCTGTCGCAGATGCCGGAATCATCCAGGAAAGCGCACCGGAAAGCCTTGATGCAAAACGCGAAGCGATCGCCGAAATCGGCCGCGACGCATCCTCGACGGCAATTATTGCCAGTTCCTGCTCCAGCCTGTTGCCGGCCGATATATTCGAGGGCGCCGCCGGACCCGAGCGGTGTATCGTCGCCCATCCATTCAATCCGCCCCACCTGGTGCCGCTCGTCGAACTCCTTGCGGGGCCCGCGACCAGCGAGGAAACGATCGAGCGGACACGCGACATCATGTTGCAGCTGGATCAGGCGCCGATCATTCTGCGCAAGCCAGTCCCCGGATATGTCGCCAACAGGCTTCAGGCTGCCGTGATCAACGAATCGATGCATCTGGTCGCGAGCGGCGTGATCAGCCCAGACGATCTCGATCTTTGTATGACCGAATCGCTCGGTCGGCGTTGGTCCTTTCTCGGTCCGTTCGCCACGATGGACCTGAATGCCGACGACGGTGTCGAGGGATATGCGCGGCGCTTTCGTGAAGCCTATGAGGAACTCGGCCGCGATCTGGGGGTGGCGGCGCCATGGGATGATGCCGCGATCGCAGCCGTAACCGAGGCATGCCGAGCGCGCACCCCTATGCAGGATCTGCGCAGCAAACGCGAATGGCGCGATCGCCAGTTGATGTGGTCGCTCGTGCGCAGCCGAACGGGCCCGCGCGACGGTATGGAGGCTGCGAAGGAGACGGCATGATGACGGCGCGATTCCAATTATACATCCGGGCGGCGACCGCGCTGCTGGCTATCGGCGCATGCCCGCTTACCAGCACCGCGGCTCCGGCGCCGGATGGCGCAGCCCAAGCGCCGGAGCCGCTGATGGTGCCGGGCAAGGCAAATCTCATTCGCGACGAATGGGGTATGGCGCATATTTACGCCAAGCGTGAAGAAGACGGTTTCTTCGCGCTGGGCTATGCCACCGCCGAAGATCGGCTCGAGCAGCTGCTGCTGATCTATCTTGCCACCAAGGGCGAACTGGCAGCTCATTTCGGCCCGGGATCCATCGGCGCCGACAAGGTCTCGCCCCATCTTGCGGATGCGATCAAGGACAGCATCGCTTCCGACATTGCGGTTCGCCGATTCCGGATTCTCGAGAACGCCCGCGAAAATCTCGCGCGACTGCCCGAGCAATATCGGCGAAACCTCGAAGCCTATATCGCGGGAATAGGCCGCTATCTTGCAGAAAATCCAAGCAAACGGCCCAGCTGGGCGCCAGCACTCGAACCGGCAATGCCGCTCGCAGCCTTTACCCAGCTTGTCGCCGAGGCCGCGCAGATCTGCCCCTCGCGCATCACCGCTTATGAAAGCAAGTCCCCGCCCAGGGCTGAACCGGCCCTCAAGGGATCGAACGCCTGGGTTGCCGGTCCGAGCCGCGTCGCCGATGGCGGCGTACTTTTCTCGTCGGATTCGCACGGTCCGTGGAGTGCGATCGGGACCCTATTTTATGCCTGGCGGATGAAGGCCGGCGACTTCGATTTCCAGGCGTTCGAGCCGACCGGCACGGCAATGCCCTTCTTTGGCCACAGCCGGCATTTCGCCTGGGGTTGGACTGAAGGTCCGCGATTTGCCGGCGACTGCTACCGAGTCGAGACGCTCGCCGATGATAGCTCGCGCTATCGGTTCGATCAGGAAGTCAGGCGCTTCGAGACGCTCCCCTACCGGGTCGAGGTGAAAGGTGCGGCGCCGCTGACCGGACAGTTCGAATATACCCGGCATAATGGCGTGCTTTCCCCCGTCGTCGAGCGGCGGGGCCGAAATGCGTTTGTGGCGAGCTATTCGAGCATCGACCGGGTGGGCCTGGGCCACGGACGGATGTACAAAATGGCCAAGGCGCAAAGTCGCGCGGAATTGCGTGCCGAGCTTGCCGCAATGGACATTTATCCCGCCAATCTGCTGATCGGCGGTGCCGACGGGACTACAATGTACTTGCGTCCCGGCCGGATCCCGATCCGCAAGGCCGGTATCGATCCGAGCGGGGTTGTCGACGGGAACAGCGCGCGCACGGAGTGGGATGGCTTCGTGGCGCTAGACCAGACGATCAAGATCGAAAATCCCGCGCAGGGATATGTGGTCAATGACAATGTGAGTCCGGACATGATGTTTCCCGAACCGCTGATCAGGCCCGACGAACAGCCTGCCTATCTTGCACTCGAGCCGGGTCAGACGACCCTGCGCCAGCGGCGGCACATCGAACTGCTCGAGCGGGCGGAAAAGCTCACCGATCACGATGCCATCCGCCTCACGATGGACGAGAAGATCTTTGCGTTCGACCGCTGGGCACAGCATCTGCAGTCGATCGACGACGCAAAATTTGGATCGGGCAAGGGAATCGCCGATTTCCTTGCGCTACTTCGCGCATTTGACGGTCGGCTCGTCGAAGACTCAGCCTCCGCACTTGCCTTCAGCCTGTTCGTTGACGCACTGAACCGGATCGACGGGCCTGCCGCGTATAGGATCGCACTCGAAATCGTCGACGGCAAGCCGATCGCGGCCGAGCGCGATGCATTGCTCGTTGCGGCCGTGAAAGCGGCGCAAGCCGATTATGCCGAATATTATGGATCGCTCGACAATCCGGTCTTTGGTGACCGGCACAAGTTGAGCCGCGGCGGCAAGCAATGGCCCGGTGCCGGCGGATCCTTCATATTCAGCGGTATGGAGCGGCACCTCGACCTGCAGGGGGGCTGGAACAGGCGGCCCTTCATTGCCGCGCCGCCGCGCACGATGCGCTACAGAGCGGCAACGGAACGGGCGGCCGAACTCATTGCTTTCTGCTGCCAACGCGTGCCTTTCGTCGTCGCCTTTCACCCGGGCGGACGGCTCAATTCCTATTCGCAGTTTCTGCCTGGACTGAGCGACGATCCGGCTTCGCCGCACTTTGATGACCAGCTCGCGCTGGCAAGCAGCGGTACGCTTCGGTCCAATCACTTCGATATTCGCGAGCTCCTACCCGCTGCTCGGAGCACCAAGCTTCTGTCTGTCACCCCGTAAAGTGGCGACAGATTTCAAACCGGAGGAACAACATTGCGTCCTATCATACCCCTGACCCTTGCCCTCGCCGCGCTTCCCGCGACGGCTCTTTTCGCGCAACCCTCGAGTAACGCCGAAGCGCAATCCGCGCCGGCAAATGGCGCCGTGAGCGCCGCTGAGGCGCGCACGATAGCCGAGGCCTTTGCCGCAACGCTGGAAGCCAATTTCCTGTTCCCCGAAACGGCTGGACGATATGCGTCGGCGCTGCGAACCAAGGCCGGCGCCGGCGGTTACGACAATGCCAACACGCGGGAGAAGCTGGCCGACATGTTGACCGCCGATGTCCAGGCGATCGCGCCCGACGGACATCTTCGAGTCTTTCCCGCTGCGTTCGATTTCAAGAAGCCGGCCAAGCCGAAGACACCTTCGGCGCCGCCGCCGCCCGAAGTGGAACAGCTGCGCTGGGTGGCGCCCGAAGTGGCATTTGTCCGTTTCAACAGCTTTCTGGGAACGCCCGAGTCCATCGAGGCGACGCGGCGTTTTGTGAGCGAATTCTCCAACGCGCGTACATTGATCCTCGACCTTCGCACGCACCGCGGCGGCGGGCTCGACGAGATGGATATCCTGCTATCCGCCATCTTCGCCAAACCGACCCGGCTTCTCACGATGGAAACGCGCGCCGCGGTCATCGAACGCGATGGTGACCCGCTGGCAGCGTTCGCGACAATCAGGACAATTCCCTCGCCTGCTGGTGTTGTTCGCCAGGAACATTGGGCCTTGCCGCCAGCCGATAAGCGTCCAATTGCCCGGGCCACCATCTATGTGCTGACCTCGGGCGCGACGGCTTCGGCGGGCGAACATTTTGCACTGGCGCTGAAGCGGACGCGGCGTGCCACGCTGGTCGGCGAACCAACAGCCGGCGCCGGCCATTTCGGTGACATCCTCACGCTGGCGCATGGCTTTACCGCCTTCATGCCGGTGGGGCGCACTTATGATCCTGAAACTGGCAGGGATTGGGAAGGGAGCGGAGTTACACCCGATATGGCGGTCGCCGCAGACCGGGCCCTCGCCGAGACGTTGCTGCTAGCTGGGATCGACAAGGACGCAGCCGAGCAACTTTCAGCCGAACTCGCGCCGTCGCGACAGATGGTCCGCCGCGCAAAGCGCGATTTCTGAAACGGAGCTGCGCTTCGCGGGCAACCACGAAGCGCAGCCAGCAGCGGCAGCGCCTGCTGAGCTTCTTATCGGGTTTTTCAGTCGCCCGCGCGCGCAGGCACAGCCGCACCGCGGGCCGCAACTGCAACTCCGAGGATCGCCCAGACCGTCATGAGAGCGAGTTCGATCGGAAAGCCGCCCGCCTGGGCAACCGCGTTGCCTAGCGCAATCACCATAAGACCGATGCTGAGCGCCAGCGCGAGCCACGCGGTCTTTGCACCCCCGGGAATTTTGAAGCTGCGCAGAGTCTCAGGTTGCAGTCGGCGCAACCGGATCGCGGATCCGGCCGCAATCGCAAACATTGCAACAAGTCCAAGCGCCGATGTTGCGACGATCGGTCCTACCGCGTTCCGCCCGCATATCGCCCCCAGCGAGGCAAGAATGGCGCAAAATATCGTCGCGTTGACATAGGATCCCGTTGCAGTGCTGCGCCGACCGAACCACGATCCGATAACCCCGTCCTCGGCGAGAACCGCCAGAACACGCGTTGCGGCAAAGAAGGTCGCGTTCCACGCCGACACCAGCCCTAGCAGTCCCGATATCAGGACAAGTTTGCTCATTAGCGACGATGAGAAGGCGTGATCGAAAGCGGCAGCAGCAGGTAGGTCCGCAGTCAGGAGCAGCTCGCGCGGCGCACTCATGGCGGCCGAAGCAATGACACCTGCGTAGAAGAGGATGGCGCCCAGGATCGATGACACGAGCACAAGTCCGACACCGCGAAGCGACACGCTCGCGTCACGCTCGTCTACAGCCTGCAGGGTGGTGTTGAATCCGGCGTAAAACAGCGGCGTCATCGACAGGACCGAGAGGAAACCCGCCATGTCGATCGCCCCTTCGCGGCGCACGAAACCAGGTTCGAGATTGGCGGGATCGCCGAACGCCAACCCCGCCGAAATGAAGATAAGGGCCGCGATCAGTTTGGTGATTGTCGAGAAGTTCTGGAGCTTCTCGATCCACTGATTGCCGCGAAGATGAAACAGCGCGATGATCAGGGTTCCGCCAACGCCGATCAGCAACGCACCGAGATGGACGTCTGCGCCGAGTATCGAATAGAGAGGCGGTCCGAGCACGGACGGAAAGAGAATTCCGGCGATCCACGCCACCGATATCGCCTCGAACGCAACGACGCCCAGGAAAACGAGCAATAGGATCCATCCTGCGCACATGGCCGCGCGCCGCCCGCCCGCTGCGCGCGCAAAGGCAATCTCGCCGCCCGTCGCTCCGGTGATCGAGAGTGCTTCGCCATAGCAGAAGACGATCGCCAGGATGATCGCTCCTCCGAGTGCGAAAGCCAGAATGGCGCCGATCGAGCCCGCCGCGCCCAGCCAGGTTCCAAGCAAGGTGATCCAGCCGACCCCAATGATCGTCCCGATCGACAGACAGAAGAGCGTAAGAAGTCCGATGCCGCCCTTTGCGTCCATATTATTCATTCCAGATCCCTTTCCGGCGCGATCGTGGTCGCACGCCTTGTTCTCCCAAGCCCCGCATCGCGGCAGCAGTCCGCCGGCCCACCGACGATTGCCTACTGGTCGTTGGTCCGAGATGCCTCGAAATAGGGCCGGCTGGCCGGCCAGACTTGTTCCAGATCGGCGGCGCGATAAAGAATGCCGCCCTTAGCGACGAAGGCGATGTCCAGCGTGTGACGAATATTTTCGAGTGGATTGCGGTTCAGGATGACCAGGTCTGCGAGTTTGCCGACCTCGAGCGATCCAATTTCCTGGTCAAGCCCGTGGAAATAGGCACCCTCGATCGTGGCGACCTTCAGCGCCTCGATGGGTGAGAGCGCCGTGGCATAGGACCATATCTCCCAGTGCGAGCCAACCCCGCCCTGCTCCGAATGCTCGCCTATCGCGCCCCGCCCGCCCGCGGAGCGAATGGCGGCGAGGCCCGAAGCGATGATTGGGAAGCTATAGGCTGAAAGCTCGGACGGGCCCGTCGAGGTCGGCAAAGCACTTGCCGGAGTAAACCTCCGATATTTTTCATCGGCCCCGAAATGACGGTCGCGAAAATAGTCGACGCCGCCACGGGGATGCCCCGACACGCCCGAGGTCGGAGAATAGACCATATTTGCCTGGCCCAAAAAGGTGCTGACATCCTTATGAATCGGGAGATTGGCGATATAGTGTTCCCACCCCGTCTGTCCGTCCATCGCCATTCCGATGACATATTCGATCGGTCCACCTTCGGCAGTGATCGACAATCCCGCGCGCCTCGCACCTTCGGTGAGCATCTGCATCTGGCGGCGGCTGGTCAGCCGAAACGATTTGAGCGCGACCGCGCCCCATTCTGCGTTGCGGCGTGCAATGCGTTCCGCATCCGCCAGGCTACGGATTTCGACATGATCTCCGAAGCCGGCGGCGCGGCCCGATGTTACAAGATCGCCGACACCGTAGATGCGCGGCGCCACGAGAAAACCTGTGCCGGAGAGTTCGGCCAACGGCAGAATCGAGGCCGCATTCGACCCGGGATCGACGGCGGTTGTCACGCCATAGGCCAATTGTCGCGCGAGCTTGGGTACAAAGCTCGGCACAACGCCCTCGGGCACATCGGTATCATGCGTATGGACATCGACCAGTCCCGGAATGATCGTTTTCCCGGACACGTCGATCACCTTATCGGTTTCTCGCAAGGTGCACCGGCCGATGCAGCGAATGCGCTCGCCATCGACGACAAGCGTCCCGCGCTCGATCACGCCCTTCGATCCAAGCGATATGATTCTCGCTCCGACCAGGGCTAAAGCGCCTTTGGGAACCGGCCGCGGGACCGAGAGCTCGAAGACCCGTTCACGACAAAGCAGACTTTCCGCGTTGCACGAATAAAGCGTACGCCCTGACATGAACTCCAGCGTGCCGTCTCGCAGCCACCGCGGATAAATGCCGCCCGCGCGCGATATCCGTCGCCCATTGGCCGTCGGTTGGTTCGGGTCCGTTTCGATGAAAGATGTCGTCCCATCCGCGGACTGGGCGGGCGCCACATAAATCTCGCGCGCGGCCTCGAACGCCACCCACCGGCCATCGGGCGAAAGCAGGGGGCGGTTTCCGGCGCCGAATGCGCGGGCATTTCTCGCCGGAAATGTAGCGATGACCTGCTGCGGCGCGCCGGGCTCGGGGCGCTGAGCAACGATCGATACCTTGGCGCTATATGCATCGACCGAAGGAAATGGCTGGAACAATTCTCGGGCCGCGGCAGCACGCGCTTGCTGTTCGAACGCCAGGCGTCCGTCCGTGAGGAAATAGACTGGGCGGGCCGCGGAAGCCTTTGCCAATATCGTCGTCTCGCCACCGGCAACCGGGACGCAAATGATCTCCCACTTGCCGGTTTCCCACGGATCCGCCGCCGCGCCATCCGACTGACCATGCATGGCGACAATCGACTTCCCGTCCGGCGAAAGCGTCGGAAAAATATACTCGCCAGCGGGCAACGCAATCCGGCGCGCTGAATTCGCGCCTTCCTGGAGCCATAGACCACCGCGCCTGCCCGATTCCCAGTTTGCGAACAGGATCTTATTGCCATCGGCGGACCAGGACGGCGTCAACTGAACGCCCGGCACTTCAGGCGCGACGGCATGAAGGCCCCTGCCGTCGGCTTGGTCGGCCCAGATTTTGCCGACCGCTACGAAGGCGACCCTATCCCCGCCCGGCGACGTCGCGGGCCAGCGGAGAAACCTGACCGGAAGGTCTCGCGTTATCCGAGCGACGCGGCCCCGAACCTGCCCGGAAATGCGTCGCTGAACATGTGCGGTGAAGGGAATCGCACGCACGCGCTTTGATTCCAGATCGATGCGCGCAAGTTTGCCATCGACCGACAAGATGATCGCACGCGAGTCGGGCGTCCAGGAAAAGCCGGGCAGGACACGGTGCGAATACATCGCGTGCGCCGAGGACAGGTCGCGCGTGATCGGTGCGAGCAGCAATTGTTCGTGCCCCGTCGCAAGATTTCTGAGCCACAATCCCGTGCTGCCGACCAGCTGGTGCCCGGCGATCCGTTCATGCCTTCCGGGCATCCGCCGCGCAAAGGCAAGCCAGCGCCCGTCGGGCGATACGCGCGGCTGAATGTCAGCCGAAGGGTTGGCAGGCACCTCGGCTGCCACGAGGGCCGATGCGGTAGGGGGCCGTCCAATCTCATTGCGGATATCCTCGCCGGTGATGGCGACCGACTGGACATGGTGACCGATCTGGGTGCCGTAGCGATTGCCGCTGAAATAGGAGGTGTGAAAATAGATGCGGTCGCCCTGCGGCGACGACGATGGTCCATTATATTGGACTTCTTTTCCGCCAACGAGTTCACGCGCCGGCTCGTTACTATCGACAGGAAAAAGCCAGACGCGCGTATTCTGCCGGTGCCACCCGCGTCCGGGCGTGGGAAAGGCGCGAACGGCTGCAATATGCTTGCCGTCGGGAAGCCAGGCAGGCTCGGCAATCCGGCTTTCATCGTCCTGGAAGAGCAGCCGGACATTACTGCCGTTGGCATCCATGACCCAAAGAGCATTTTGCCCGCCTCGGTCGGAAATGAAGGCGATCTGCGAGCCATCGGGCGAGAACGCAGGATGAAAATTGAGCGCCATGCCGCTTCCTTGCGTCAGGGCCTGCGCCGTGCCGCCTTCGATACTCATCACATAGATATGACCGAGCAGGTCGAACGCGAGTCGTCGGCCATCGGGTGACACGTCGACGGAGATCCACGTGCCTTCCTTGGTGTGGAAATCGATCGAGCGCACTTCGCCGCGCGGCAGCGTTGCGTCCCATTGCGATGCGTCAGCAGCGGCAGCAGGATTGGGCGCACTCCCGGCAGCAGTGGCGCACAGGAGCCCGGCAACCGCCACCCCCAGCGGCAATCCCATAGCGCCAATTTTGATTTTTTTGATCATTTCTCTTAAGCCGACTGTTGTCTGGATTAGGCCATATTATGTATATTTTTGGCGACTATCAACGATATTTTCCAACTTGACAATTTGATCAAAAAAAGATGCTATCGGTCGTCATTTAAAATGGGAGAGTCGGCTATGCAGCGCCTGATATTGGCCGGATTGTGTTGGGCGCTTGCCTGCAGCGGAGCCTTGGCCCGCGACGCGGCGCCGTCCGCCAGCCGAAATACTACGGCGCCCGCCGTCGCAGCGAGGGACGCCGAATTTTTCCTGGACGGCGTCATCACCCAGATGCTCGACACCGAGGCTGTAGCGGGCGCTACGATCGCGGTCGTCGAGGACGGCCGCCTGCTGTTTAGCAAAGGCTATGGGTTCAGCGACGTCGATGCGGGACGCCGTGCAGAGGCAGGGACAACGCGGTTTCGCATCGCTTCGGTAACCAAGCTGTTCACGTGGACTGCGGTGATGCAGCAGGTCGAACAGGGCAAACTCGACCTCGATGTGGACATCAACCAGTATCTCGATTTTCGCGTGCCCGCCACGTATCGCCAACCGATTACCCTGCGCCATCTGATGAGCCACACCGCGGGCTTCGAGGACAAGCTGTTCGGCCTCGCGACACGCCAGGCAGTCCGCACCGATCTGACGCTTGGCCGCGCGCTGAAGGAGGGGCTGCCCGAACGCATTGCCCCGCCGGGTCGCCAGATCGCCTATTCCAACTATGGAACAGCTCTCGCCGGCTACATCGTCGAGCGCGTCGCGCAAGAACCTTTCGACGCCTATGTAACACGGAATATCTTTGTCCCGCTCGGTATGACCCGCACGACCTTCCGGCAGACAACCGGCGCGAACCTGCCACCCGACCTGTCGCAATCCTACCGTTTCGTCGATGGCGGGCTCGCGCCGGTCCCGGTCGAACATATTTATATCTATCCTGCCGGAGCGATCACCTCGACCGCCGATGACATGGCAAAATTCATGCTGGCTCATCTGCAGGACGGCCGGCTAGGCACGGCGCGAATTCTGCGCCCAGAAACCGCAAGACAAATGCGTCGGCCGCTGGCGCGCAACGCGCGCGGCATCGAAGGCATGGCGCATGGCTTTTATGAAGTGAATATCGACGGCCGACGCCTGTTGGCGCACGGCGGCAAGATCGCCGGCTTCACGAGCCTGCTGATTATCGCGCCCGATACCGGGACCGGGATTTTTGTCTCGATGAACACGCTTGGCCGGGTGATGACCGTCGAGCAGGTCGCCCGCGCCTACATGCGACGCTTTCATCCCGGACCTGCCCCGCGCCCCGCGCCTATCCGCATCGCAAGCGACGATGTTGCCGCCTTTCTCGGGACCTATCGCCCCAACATCGTCAATCGATCGAGCCTCGAGCGCATCGGGTCGGCCTTCGCCGCGGTCCATGTGGCAAAAAATGAGAACGGCGGCATCGTTGTGGCGATCGGCCGCGATGTCTCCCGCTGGATCCCCGCCGGCGAGGACCGGTTCATTCGGGCGGAAGGCGCGGAACTGCGAGACCAGCTCGTCTTTAAGCGAGACCACCGCGGCCGCGTTGTTTCCTTCGCGATCGGATGGCGCCCCTATGTCGTCTTCGATCGCATTCCCGCAGCCGAAACGCCTGTCGCATTGTGGACCATGATCGGTATCGGGGTGACCGGGGCGCTGGTCATCCTGGTTACGACGCTCATCGCCCTGTTCAGGCGCAAGCGAACCGCCCCGGCCCGAACCGTGCGGATCGCCCTTGCGCTGGCGGCCATTGCTGCCGTGGGCGTTCTCGCCTCATCCGCATTGATCGCGGTCGGTGTCATGTCCTTCGCGACTCTGCCCGCAGCAACGCCTGCCCCGCTATCGATCGCGAAGCTCGTCGCTTTCGTGGCGCTGCTGAGCGCCGTCGCGGCGATCCTTCTCCAGTTCGCGGCCCGCTGGAACAAGAGCACATCGACCCGCTCGATTCTGATCCTCTTCCTCGCATCGGCGGCCACGCTGCCCTTTTTCGCCGCTCTTCATTCGCTGAATTGGCTGCGCTGGTGAGCCTCATCTCACGCCACTCATCTCCAAAGGAAGGAATGCCTGTCCAGTGACCGATATCGCCCAACATCATGGCACCGCCGCGTTGACGCTCGAGGAAATCGAGACGACCCGGCAGCGGCTCGGCGACCAGATTGTGGAAACGCCGGTTCATCGCTGGCGGGGACCCGAAATTTCCGCGCTGATGGGGCACGAAACGCAGGTCATGCTCAAGCTCGAGCTTTTTCAGTATGCGGGCTCGTTCAAGGTCCGCGGCGCGCTCAACAACATCATGCAGCTCACAAATGCCCAACTCGAGCGCGGGGTGACCGCAGTAAGCTCGGGCAATCATGCAGTCGCCACCTCCTATGCCGCCAAGACGCTGGGCACCAACGCCAAGGTCGTGATGATGCGCGGCGCGAGCGCTTATCGTATGGCCCTATGTGAAAGCCACGGCGCACAGCTGGTGGTCGCCGACAACGTCCATGAGGCGTTCGAACGCGTCGCCGAATTTGAAAACGCCGAAGGGCGCTATTTCGTCCATCCGTTCGAAGGGCGGACGACCGCACTTGGCTCGGCAACGCTCGGCATGGAGCTCTGCCGTCAGCTGCCGGACCTTGACGCCGTGATCATCTCGATAGGTGGCGGTGGCCTTTGCGGCGGCATGTCGAGTGCGATCAAGCTGCTTTCTCCCGGCACCAAGGTCTACGGCGTCGAGCCCAAAGGAGCGGACTCGATGCACCGCAGTTTTGCCGCCGGGACGCCCATGGCGATCGAGAAAGGCGCGACGATCGCCGACAGCCTGAACGCGCCGCATGCAGCGCCATTCACCTTCGAGCTCTGCCGCCAGAATGTCGATGATCTGGTCAGGGTCAGCGACAACGACATCCGTCGCGCGATGCGGCTCATGTTTCGGGAAATGAAGCTTGCGGTCGAGCCCGCCGCCGCCGCCGCCACGGCGGCGCTTTGCGGTCCGCTGGCCGAACGTTTGCGCGGCCAAAAGATTGGCGTTCTCGTCTGCGGCACGAACACCGACGTCAGAACGCTCGCGAACCACCTCGAAGAGAGCTGATGCTCGCCGCGCAGAAGGGCCGCTCGCGCCAGAAGAGAGGGCAAGGTGGCGCGAGCGGCCCCGGCTGACTTAGGGGGAGCCCCCCGGTCAGTCTTGCGCCTTCGCCTTTCGAAGCACATGGGCAGCCGCAGCGATATCTTCGACGGGCATCCCCAGCGATTTGAAGAGGGTGATTTCGGCAGCGTCGCGCCGGCCTTCACAGACACCTGCCAGCACTTCGCCGACTTCGCCGACGATATGATCCGGCGTCACCGCGCCTTCCTCCCAGGCATTCACAAACTCGCCGCCTTCGCTGAGGCACATGGGGCGATAATCGACAAAGAAGCGCGAACGCACCACAGCGCTCGTATCGATTTCCCGGTGGCGCGCCATGCTCGATCCCACCACATTGAGGTGGCAGCCCGGAGTTATCCAGTCGCCCGCGATGATGGGCTCGGCAGCGGCCGTCGTGGTGCAGACGACATCGGCACCGGCGATGGCCTGCTTGGCATCGGGGGCAACCTCAACATCGATGCCATGCAATTTCCGCTGTTCCTCGGCAAAGGCCTGCGCCCGTTCAGCCGACCGCCCCCAAACTGTCAGCTTCTCCATCGGTCGCACCGCGCGCATCGACGCGATGTGCATCGCGGCCTGACGGCCATAACCAAGGACCGCAAGACGACGGGCATCCTCGCGCGCCAGCACGTCGGTCGCCGCCGCGCTGGCCGCGGCTGTCCTGATCGCCGTAATCTCGCCGGCATCGAGGATCGCGACCAGCTGACCGTGCTGGCGCTCGAAGATCAGCATGACGCCTTGATGCGACGGAAATCCTTTGCCGAAATTGGCGGGAAAAACTGAATTCACCTTCACGCCGAAGGCATTGGGTTCGGTCATATACCCCGACATGGTGCCGAAGCACGCGCCATCCCCGCCCGGCAGCATCAGCACGCTTCGCAATAATTGCCCGGTCTCACCGCGCGCGACGGAAAGAAAAGCACTGCGCATCAGCTCAATGCATTCTTCCACGGGTAAAAGGTGCCGGACCGTGGCCGCATCGATCATCCGTATCTGCATGGCGCAAGCCTCACTTTTGCAATGAAGAGAGCCCTAGGGGCCGCACGACGCGATCGAGCATCGGAATGAACTGCCCGGGCAGCGCCACCGAGGCGGAATGGCCGCCGTCGCTTATGACCAGCACCCGCTTGTAGGGTGCATGAACCCATGCCGCATATTGTTCGACCAGCTTGGTAGGCGTCAGATAATCCTGGTCGCCCTGGATGAATATCAGCGGTACCTGAAAGTCGCGGCCCAGCTTTCGCGCATCGGCCGTGCGATATTCATCATAAAGCGCGGCGAGGCTGAATTCACTGCCGGAAATGATGTCGCGGATTTCGCCAAGAGAGTATCCGGGCGCCGTCAGCATCGCGGACAATAGATTCCACGTGCCGTTGAATTCTCTTTCCGAACTCGGAGAGAATTCTGTCAGCCATCGGCGAGCAACCGTAGACTCCTCGATGTCCTTGAAGGGTGGAGGGCCGACTGCGCGCAGCTCATTTAGCGCTTGCTGGTTCTTCGTCTCGAGCGCACGCTGCATCACAAAATCATAGAGCAGTTCGTCCCCCTCATCGATGCCGAGCAGTTGTCCGACCCCGACATAGGCGTAAAGCAGGTCGGGCCGGTGCTTTGCCACCCGGATACCGAATCCGGAACCGGCAGACGCGGCGACCAGGCCAATCTTCTCCTGGCCGAGATCCTTCCGCAGAAACTCGATGAGTTCCACCGTGTCGGCCTCGAGCCGCGCGAGCGTCAGGACCGATGCGGGCATGCGGGGATTGCGCGCGTAGGTCCTGCCGGCGCCGCGCTGGTCCCAGTAAACGACGGTAAAATTTTTCTCCAGCGGCTGGAGAATGTTATAGGCGACCGGGTAGAGCGGAACACCCGGACCGCCGTGCAGAAACAGCAATACGGGATTCTTGCGATCTTGGCCGCGGATCGTGACCCACTGGTCAATGCCGCCGATCCGCACATATTTTTCCTGCCGGATGCCGTCGGGGGACTGTATTTCAGCCCGCTCTTCATTCTCGCTTTGGATGTGGGCCCGATAACCCAGGGCAAGGATGGCGAAGCAGGCGGTCAGGGCAGCGAGGCCTGCGGCCGCCCAGCCGACGATTTTGATCAGTTTCATACGTGCCTCTTGGGTATTCGGGGCGGGCAAGCGCCGCATGACGCCTGCCCGCCCCTCCGGGGGTTCGAGCTAATTCGGTCAGAAGCGGACGGAGAGACTGCTTCCAAAAGCCCGCGGCCGGATTGTCGTTCGCGAAGACGCCGTTCCCGGGGCAAAATCCTGGAAACTGTCAAACAGAACCGGATGCACGTCGAACAGATTGTCCACGAACAGCGAGACTTCCCACGGCCCGTTGCTCACCGCGGCGCGCGCCGAGACGACGCTATAGGATTTGCGCTTGTGGCTTCTCGGATCATCGCTCGGCGTGCCGAGATCGCGTGTGGTCTTGCCGACATGGTCGAACTGGGTCCGGACATAGGCCCGCGTATCGCCTCCAAGCTCCATCTCGTATTGGACCGCCGCGCCGACCGACCGCTTGGGCGTGAACGGCAGCGGCGTTCCGGCAGGCGCGGCCACGATGGGGCCGGCAGCGTTTGCGCCGGTGATCAGATCCTCGGTCAGCTTGGCGTCGGCAATGCCCAGCTTGAACTCAAGGCTCAGATTATCGACCGGCTTGATAAACGCCTCGCCTTCCAGTCCGCGAACACGGGCCTTGCCGACATTATCGGTAAAGCCGAACCCGCACCCCGAAAGACCGATAGATTGCTGGATCTTGCTCCATTCAATCTGATAGGCAGCTAGGTTCACGCCGGCTCGTCGATCGCTCGACTGAAACTTGCCGCCGAGTTCGTAGCTCCACAGATTGTCGGAACCGTAGGAATCTGGCGCGTCGCTCAAGCCGAGCGAGTCGAGCGCAGCGCGACATGCAGGAATGCTCACCGGAACCGGCGCATTCGGTCCGCCTTCACGGAAACCTTTCGCCGCCGTCGCATAAATCATCGAATCGTTGGAAGTGTCGTAGCTGATCGACAGCTTCGGCGTGATCGGCGTTTCCTTGCTCCGAGCGGAAACCTGCGATGAACCGCCATTGAAGAAACCATCGGCGAAGCGGTTCAGCTTTTGCTTCAGTTCGGTAATGCGCACGCCGCCAGTCAGCTTGAGTCTGTCGGTCACCTTGAACTCAAGCTCACCAAATGCGGCGATTTGTTCGGTGACCGGTTGGACATCGGAGCTGAAGACGATGCCGCCGGGGAGGATGAGCGGCGCCAGCGGCGGAACGAGCGTCGCAAGATTCTGGGTCGCAACGCGCTGGCGACGATGCGCTTCAGACCTCTGGTAATAGGCGCCGAGCTGCCAATTCAGCCTGTTGTCGCCTTGCGAAGCCATCCGGATTTCCTGGATCATCGATTCAAAAAGCCGGTCATTGCTCCCTGCGACAACGAGCGACGTTCCGATCGGATCGGGAAGACCAAGCGCGCGCTGGACGAAGAAACTGAAATCGTTGCGCAGCTGGAAACGGCGTCGAACATAAGAGCTCGAAGACGTCAGTTCGACGGCACCGAGATCGACCTTGATCGTCAGGTTCGGCATGAAGAACTTGTCGTCGGAGTCGACCGGCGTGCGCTGTGAACGCTGGAACTCGTCAAGGGGAACGGTGGTGGTGACGCCGCGACCGGTAAAATAGATCGGCAAATTGTTGCGCTGCTGCTGCTGGAAGAGCAGCGATGCAGTCGCCTCGACGACTTCACCAAGCTTGCCGCGAAGTGCGACGCGGCCGCCGAACGTATCGGTCGAGTTGGCATTGCGATCCACCAATGCCCCGCTCGTCTCGTCGACCAGGTCGATATAGCCCCCGTCGCGCCGATAGAAGGCCGAAGCGCGAAAGGCGAGCGTGTCGGTTGCCAGCGGCATCCCCAAAGCCCCCTGCACCTCATAATTCATGCCGCCACCGTCGATCTTCCCGATTTCGACCTTGCCGACCCCGGTGACGCCGGAAAACCGCGGCTGAGGCGAAATGTACCGGATTGCGCCGCCCATGGCGCTCGATCCGAACAACGTGCCTTGCGGCCCGCGGAGGACTTCGAGCCGCTCGACGTCGAACAGCTTGAGATCGGGCGTTTCGGTGCCGATGGTAACGGGTGTATCGTCGACATAGACCGCCACCGTGGAGGCCGTCCCCGAGGCCGCGCCGATTCCGCGGATCAGGAAGCGCTTGCTGTCCTGCTCAGCGCCCTGCTCGACGACGACGTTCGGCACGCTACGCGCCAGCTCTTCCATGTCTTTTGCGCCGCGGCGCTCGATGGCTTCGGCGCCCAGGACACTAATCGAAATCGGCACGTCGACAATCGTCTCGGTGCGCTTTCGCGCCGTGACGATGATGCTGTCATCGCCTTCGGTCAGCGCCGGCGTCTCCGCCTGAACCGTCTCTGCGGCTGCGGCGGTAACCGCAATCCAGCTTGCTCCCAGAAGGCAGCCGACACGCGCCGCCGCCTTGAATTGACCCACTCCCTTGATCACCGATCGTCCTCCATGCTTAATCTCATATTTGATCAAATATTAATTTCTTGATTGTGTCAATAGGGCCGTTAAATTGGGCTACAATGCTGTATCGTCATCATTGAAAATGATCATTTAAATTTTGAGGTGCACCGCCATGAAGAGGGCCAGACCGTTGCATTGGGGCCAGCGCTTTGCGATTTCTGCTTTGGCGTGCGGGTGGCTGGCGTCCCCTGCAGCGGCTCAGGATTCGCCGGAAACCAGGGCCCGTGAGGCGCTGGCCGCAGCGCCGCTGATCGACGGTCATAACGATCTTGCTATCCGATTACGCGAAAGGCTCGCTGGGCTGGTGTCGAATTTCAACTTCAAGCACGCCGCCGAGGTCGATCCGCGCTGGCAGACTGATGCCGCCGCGCTGCGCGAAGGCGGCGTCGGAGGCCAGTTCTGGTCGGTGTATGTCCCATCGCATATGTCGGGCGACGCGGCAGTCCGCGCCACCCTCGAACAGATCGATATTGTAAAGCGGATCGTCGCGGCGAACACCGATGATCTCATGCTCGCGACCAGCGCAATCGATATCGAACGCGCCAGGTCCGAAGGTAAAATCGCCTCGCTGATCGGCGCCGAAGGAGGGCATGCGATTGGCGGTTCGCTCGCAGTCCTGCGTCAGTTTTACGATGTGGGAGTCCGCTACATGACGCTCACGCACAGTCGCACGATCGACATTGCGGATTCGGCAACCGATGCGCCGCAGCATGACGGACTGTCAGCCTTCGGGGAGCAGGTCGTGGCTGAAATGAATCGGTTGGGTATGCTGATCGATCTCAGCCACGTCTCCCACGCGACCATGCGCGACGTTCTCGCCGCGAGCGACGCGCCTGTCATTTTCAGCCATTCGAGTGCCTATTCCATCGTCCCGCATATGCGGAATGTTCCCGACGATGTGCTGGACCTGCTTCGAGCCAATGGCGGCGTGGTGATGGTAAGCCTGATTCCGCGCGCCACCAACGCCGGCGTAAACGAATGGGCCGCGGCAGAGGCCGCGGAAACAGCACGGTTGAAGGCACTTCACCCCGGCGAACCGGATCGCGTCAATGCAGAATTGCAAAGCTGGCGGACATCGCACCCTGTCCCGCCCGCCACATTTGCCGAGGTCGCCGATCATATCGATCACATCCGCAGAATTGCCGGCATCGAGCATATCGCCATTGGTTCCGACCTTGAGGGCGATCGCTTACGGATCGTGGGAATGGATAGCGCGGCGGGCTTCCAGCGGCTCTTCACCGAGCTAGCTCGCCGTGGCTATGGCAGCGGCGAACTGCAGCTCATTTCCCGCGGGAACATTCTACGTGTGATCCGACAGGCTGAGACTATCAGCGCGAGCCTGCGGGCACAGCGCAGCCCAACCGAGCAGCCAATGCAATAATACAGCGCATCGGCAAGCCCTTGAACCTATCCTCGCATCTGGCCGAGCTTAAAGCTAAAATGGCCGATAGGAGACCGACCGCCTATCGCTTGGGCAAAAAAACTGCAGACTCAAATCGGCAGTTCCACTGTCGACTTGATTTCAGAGAGCGCAACGGTCGAGTTGATTTCCTGCACGCCGGGCAATTTGCTGAGCTGGTCGAAGAAGAAGCGCTCATAGGCGTCGATGTCCTTGGCGACGATGCGCAGCATGAAGTCGGTCGTCCCCATGAGCACATAGGCGTCCAGAACCTCGGGGAAGCTGTCAATCGCGGCGCTGAACTCGTCGAGATTGGCGCGGCCGTGCGCGTTCAGCTTCACTTGTGCAAAAATATGCGCGTTGAGGCCGACCTTGCGCCGGTCGATCAGGGCGACGCGCTTGCGGATGAAGCCGTCGCGTTCAAGCCGGTCGATACGGCGCCAGCAGGGCGACACGGACAGGCCGACTCGCTCGGCGATCTCTGCTGTCGTCTGGCTCGCGTCGCGCTGCAGCTCGCGAAGAATCTTTATCTCGAAAGAATCAATACCGGTCATCTATTCCTTATAAACTTAATTTTCCGGTCATTCCATCCGATTCTGCGCCTTCATCGAGAAGAAGCGAACAAGATCGTCCCGCGCATCCGTGCGAGATAGCAATTATCGCCGAAGGAGAGATTTCGATGGTTGCCCGTCCTACCCGCCTGACCCCGCCGGTCGAATGCGTTCGTCTGTATGATGCCGACGCCGGGCTCGACGGTGTCATTGCTATCCATTCGACCGCGCTCGGACCGGGCGCTGGCGGCTGCCGCTTCTGGAGCTATGCCGGGATGGACGAGGCCCTGGCCGACGCGCTGCGGCTCGCCGAAGGCATGAGCTACAAGAATGCGCTTGCGGGCCTGCCGTTCGGCGGTGCCAAGGCGGTCATTCAAAGGCCGGAAGGCGAATTTGATCGCGCCAGGCTTTTCCGCGCGTTCGGCCGCGCCGTCGAGCAGCTTGGCGGGCTCTATGTGACCGCCGAGGACGTTGGGACATCGGTCGAGGATATGAGGGAGGTTGCGAGCGAAAGCCGCCACGTTGCCGGCCTCCCTGCCTCGGAGGGGCTCGCAGGCGGCGATCCCTCGCCTTGGACCGCGCAGGGCGTGTTCGAATCGATGCGCGCCGCCGCGCGCTTTGTGCTCGACAGTGACCTTGCTGGTCTCACCGTCGCCGTTCAGGGAACCGGCAATGTCGGCGCGGACCTTTGCCGCCGTCTTGCCGACGCCGGCTGCCGGCTCGTGATCGCCGATCCCAATCCGGGCCGGCGCGACCGGCTTGCCGCGATCCTTGGTGCGACTGTTGTCGGGGTCGAAGAGATCGCATCGGAAAAAGCCGAAATCTTCGCACCCTGTGCGCTCGGTGGCGCGCTCACGCCCGAGGTTGTCCGAAACCTCAAGGCAAAGCTGGTCTGCGGAGCGGCGAACAACCAACTCGCCGCGCCCGAGGTCGCCGATCTGCTGATGAACCGCGGCATCGCCTATGCTCCGGACTATGTCGTCAATGCTGGCGGGATCATCAGCGTCTCGGCCGAGTATCTGGGCGAGAGCCAGAGCGACGTCACCGATCGCGTGGCAGAGATTGCGCCGCGCGTCGCCACGCTGCTCGACCGGGCGGCGCGCGAGAGGCGTTCACCGGCCTTCGTCGCCGACGAAATGGCCGAGGAGATCATCGCGGGTGCGCAGCGGGTCGCCGCCTGATGCACCGCTTCCGGATCGACGCGATCCATGATCCGCAATCGCTACCGCGCATCGCCGGCTTCTTCGCGCAGCGCGCGATTGTCCCGTCGGCGATGCGGATGCGAATGCTGCGCCAGCACTTGCGTCTGGAAGTGACGGTCCACGGGCTGGATGCAGCGCAGGCAGCCGTAATCGGCGGCAAGCTAGGTGAAATGTTCGCGGTGATCGAGGTCGAGACGGCGCCTCCGCTTTCAATTGCGGCGTAGCGCCATTCGATATTAGCTGAACTGGTGGCCGCTAGCGGCCTGACCGCTTTTGGCAGGAAAAGACATATAGCTGTCGTTGCGGGGGCACCTACCCCTCACAATGCCGCGCTTCACGGATGAGGCGTAGTCATTCGGAAAAATTGAACGATCCCTACATCTTCTATAGCTCTAGCGGCGCATCGTGCAGTGCGGTAGCGACAATCCATGGATCTCTATCCCCTCATCAAGACGCTGCACATTATAAGTGCGACGATCGTATTCGGAACGGGGATCGGCATCGCCAATTTCATGTTCTTCGGAAGTCGCAGCCGCGTACCGGTGGAGCGCGCCTTTGCCGCGCGCATGACGGTAAAGGCGGATTTCCTCTTCACCCTGCCTTCGGTGATCATTCAGCCACTGAGCGGCGCATGGCTGATATGGCAGGGAGGTTTTCTGTGGAACGATTATTGGCTGGTCGTCACCTATGGCCTCTATCTACTGGCGGCGCTGTGCTGGGTGCCGGTCGTCCTCATCCAGATACGCATGAAAGCGATGCTGGAATCGCAATCTCGCGGCGAAGCGATCGACGAAGCAGCTTATGATCGCCTGTTTCGCAAATGGTTCGTGCTGGGCTGGCCCGCGTTCGGCGGATTGGTCGTCATCTTCTGGCTGATGGTGACCAAGCCGATATGGTAGCGCGCGTCCTGATCATCGGCGGCTATGGCAATTTCGGCAGCTATATCGCGCGGAGCCTTGCCGATGACGACAGCATCCGTCTACTGATCGGTGGACGATCGGCGGACAAGGCAATTGCATTTTCGGCGTCGCTCGCGGCCACCCATGCCGCCGAAGGTCATGCGATTGATATCGATAGTGACCTCACCGAAGCACTCGCCCGTATCGGGCCAGACATCGTCATCCACAGCACCGGACCTTTCCAGACGCAGGACCATCGCGTCGCAAGGGCATGCATCGCGCAGGGCTGTCATTATCTCGACCTCGCCGATGCGCGGGAGTTCGTGGCGACGATCGACCGGCTCGATGCCGAGGCAAAGGCGAAGGATGTGCTGGTCGTCAGCGGTGCCAGTTCTGTTCCCTGTCTGACCGCTGCGGTGATCGACGCCTATCTCCCGTCGTTCGCACGGCTGGATGCGGTCGATTATGGCATCAGCGCGGCGCAGCACACCAATCGAGGTCTGGCGACAACCTCCGCTGTGCTCAGCTATGTCGGCAAGCCGATGCAAATGCTGCGCGATGGCACGATGAAAACCGTCCATGGCTGGGAAGATACGCATGCCGTCCACTACCCTGGTCTTGGCGCTCGTCTTTTCGGCAATTGCGACATTCCCGACCTGACCCTGTTTCCCGAACGCTATCCATCACTCCAATCGATGCGTTTTTCCGCCGGACATGAGTTGAAGACCCTCCATATCGCTACGCGCATGTTGGGCGTGCTGGTACGGTTGGGAATAATCGGATCGCTCAGCGACCATGCCGGGTCGCTGCTCAAGCTCGCTTTCGCATTCGACCGCTTCGGGTCAGGGCGCAGCGGCTTCCACATGTTCATGAGCGGCCTGCGTCACGACGGCAGCCCGCTGGAGCGACGCTTCTGGATCATCGCGAGGTCGGGTCACGGCCCTTATATCCCGTGCATGCCGGCAATCCTGCTGACCCGGCGGCTAGCAAGAAATAAAGTTCGGCGACGCGGCGCGAGGCCCTGCCTCGACCTGATCGATCTTGACAGCTACCTCGGAGCGCTCGCCGGTCTCGATATCGAGATCATTCGGGACGACATCGATGCCTGAAGTCGCAAAACAGGCGTTCAGCTATCGCAATGATCCGATCGTTCCCGATTTCGATGACGATAAGGCGCTGTTCGTGTTCGATGGTATCTGCGTATTGTGCTCGGGGGGCGCGAGCTGGACCATGCAAAACGACAGTAGAGCGCTCGTCAACTTCACGCCCGCACAGGAGGCGCTGGGTCGGGCGCTCTATGCCCATTACGGGATCGACATGGATGAAAGCTATCTCCTGATCGCAAAGGGCCGCGCCTACACCGCCTCTCGCGGCTATCTGGAGCTTTGCCGGATATTGGGGGGCTGGTGGCATGTCCTTCGCATTTCCGCCGTCATCCCTGAGCGCTTGCGCGACTGGCTCTACGCACTGATCGCCCGCAATCGCTATCGCTGGTTCGGCAAGGCCGACTACTGCGCTCTGTTGACCAAAGAACAGCGCGAGCGGTTGCTCTAGAATAGCCAGCCAAAGTGCGCGCCTATATCCCCGGAAAAATGCAGCGTAGATCGAAGCTGGCCGATCTTGAACTGTCGGCTCTTAGGATGGCATCGGCTAAAGCAGACGTTCCGGAGAACTCGACATTAAGGTAGGTCACGCAGGTCTTTCAGTCGTTCTCGGAGGCGCGGCGTGATCCAGTCCAGAAATACGCGCAGCTTGAGCGGGATCAGGCCCTGACGGACATAGAGAAGGTGAACCGGGAAGGGGCCGATCTCATAATCTTCGAGTATCCGCACGAGCGCTCCCGACCGCAGGTGATCGGCGACCTGGAAATCGAGCGCGCGCGTGATGCCGATTCCCCCGAGCGCCGCGGTGATCGACGCCGCAGCCGTATTGCCGCGCAGGCGCGGCTTCGGTTTCGCCTCAATGATCTCTCCGTCGCATCGATATTTCCACCATCCTTCGTTGAGCTTGCCGAACAGCGCGCCGTCATGAAGCGGTAATTCGTCGGGGCGTCGGGGCCGCCCCCGGCGTTCGAGATAGGCTGGGCTCGCGCATGTCAGGGGGCGGACCTCGCCGATTTTCACGGCCATGAACGAGCTGTCGGCGAGGTGTCCGATGCGGACCGCTACGTCGAGATGGTCCTCGATCAATTGCAGCGTGCCATCCACCGATATGACGTCGACGGCGATATCGGGATATTCTTCCAGGAAGGGCATCAGCAAGGGCAAGATGACGGTGCGCCCGAACTCGATCGATGTCGTCAGCCGAAGCTCCCCGCGGGGTGCCGTATACTCGCCCGAGGCGCGGCGCTCGACCTGCTCAATCTGTTCGATTAGCTGACGGATACCGTCGACATAGTCCTTGCCGGCATCGGTCAGTTGAATGTTGCGGTGCGTGCGAATGAGCAACGTCGTGCCCAAGCGTTGCTCGAGCTCGGCCACGCGGCGGCTGACATTCGGAAGCGGAATGTTGAGGTTGCGGCTAGCGGCCGACAGGCTGCCCGCGTCGACGACGGCCAGAAGCACCTGCATCGCGTCCAGACGGTCCATCCCGGCGTCTCCCACTGCCGCCAATGCATAGCAGATTAGGCCCGATCGGCACAGGCTCGCGCCGAGCCTATCGAATTCAGAGAGGCCGGTTTTCGATCTTCGCTAATTCTGCCGGTTCCGGCCGAAGCGTAAATCCATGGGCATTCGCCGGACGGTCCGGCGTAAGACCCAAGGAGATCAGACATGACTATCGAAACCCTCGAACGCCCGGCAACGCACGAGGCGATCCGCCCCTTCCACATTTCCTTTCCCGAGGCCGATCTCGACGATCTGCGCTATCGCCTCGCCAACGCCCGCCTTCCCGAAAAGGAAGCGGTCGACGATTTTTCGCAGGGTGTGCCGCTGAAGACGATCGAGCAGATATTGCGCTATTGGCAGACCAACTATGACTGGCGGAAGGTTGAAGCACGGCTGAACGCGGTGCCGAACTTCATCACGGAAATCGACGGGCTCGACATCCATTTCATCCACGTCCGCTCGAAGCACGAGAATGCGCTTCCGCTGATCGTCACGCACGGCTGGACGGGCTCGATCGTCGAACAGCTCAAGATCATCGGCCCGCTGACCGACCCGACCGCTTTCGGCGGATCGGCCGAAGATGCCTTTCATGTCGTGATCCCGTCGATGCCGGGATACGGCTTTTCGGGCAAACCGTCGGCGGCCGGCTGGGGGCCCGAGCGGATCGCGAAGGCCTGGACGACGCTAATGCGCCGGCTAGGTTACGACCGGTTCGTTGCGCAGGGTGGCGACTGGGGTGCGGTCGTCACCGACATGATGGGCGTGCAGGCGCCGCCCGAACTGATCGGTATCCACAGCAACATGCCTGGTGCAATTCCGGCCGAGATCGACCAGGCGGCGCTCGCGGGCCTTCCGGCGCCCGAGGGGCTCAGCGACGAGGAGCGGGCGACCTACGACCAGCTCGTCGCCTTCTACAAGAATGTCTATTACGCATTCTTCATGGGGACGCGGCCGCAGACGATCGCGGCGCTCGCGGACTCGCCGATCGGGCTCGCTACCTTCATGCTCGACCATGATGCGCGCAGCCTCGAACTCATCGCACGGTCCTTCGACGGCGTGCAGGAAGGCCTCTCGCGCGATGACTTCCTCGACAATGTCACCCTGTTCTGGCTGACGAATACCGGGGTTTCTGCTGCACGTCTCTATTGGGAGAACAAGCTGGCCTTCTTTGCGCCGAAGGGCGTCAAAGTGCCGGTGGCGGTTAGCGCATTCCCCGACGAACTCTACCAGACGCCGCGGTCGTGGGCGGAGAAGGCCTATCCTAACCTCCTCCACTACAACAAGATGGACAAGGGCGGGCACTTTGCGGCGTGGGAACAGCCTGCTGCCCTCACGGACGAAATCCGGGCAGGCTTCCGATCGCTGCGCAACTAAGGTTCCGGACAAAGCCTCGGCGCGCACTTCGGTGCGCGCCGATTGCTTGTGGCCGGTACCGGACGGTCCGCTTTGCGGCACAGAGGCCAGAATAACAGACATCCGCAAGGTAGCATCCCAGCTTGCCTTCGTTTCCCGCAGCGCCGGCCTGCTGAGCGCTCCGGCATCACGCCCAATCTGCGCTAAGAACCAACCGCGCGGCTTACGAAACCTTCGCGCAACTCGCGCTTCAGAACCTTGCCGATGGGGCTCCGGGGAAGTTCGGCCACTTGCCGGATTCCGCTTAAGCGCTGCGTCTTCCCGACGCGCGCGTTGCAGTAGGCTCGCACGCTTTCAGCCTCCGCACCGTGTCGGAGGACGACGAACGCGACGGGCGTCTCGCCCCATTCTTCGCTCGGCATGCCGACGACGCTCGCTTCGATGACCCGCTCGTCCGCATGGAGGATGGCCTCGAGGTCGCTCGGATAGATATTGAAGCCGCCGGAGATGATCATGTCCTTTGCCCGGTCCATCAGGATCAGGAAGCCATCCTCGTCGATGCGTCCGATATCGCCATGACGGTAGAAGAGCGCGCCATCGGCGTCGTGCCACCGCATGGCCTCGGTTGCATCGGGGCGGTTGTTGTAGCCGGTCATCATCGCCGGGCTGCGCCCCACGATTTCGCCGACCGAGCCTTCGGGCAGTTCCACCCCATTCTCGTCGATCACCTTCACAATATGGCGCGGCGCCGGCTTGCCCACGGTGTGGAGCTTGTCGGGGTGATTGTGTGCTTCGAGCACGAAGGCTGCACCGCCTTCGGTCATACCGTAAATTTCGACCAGACCGCCCGGCCAACGCGCGAGGATGTCGGCCTTCAGCGCCGCTGCGAAGGGCGCCGACGTACAGAATTTCATGAAAAAACTCGACAGGTCGAAACGGTCGAAATCCTCGACGGCCATGATCCTTCGATACTGGACAGGCACGAGCATCGTGTTCGTTGCGCGCTCGCGCTCTGCGAGCTCCAGAAACCCGCGCGCGTCGAATTTTCGCATCAGCACCGTCCGGGCGCCGGATCCGACCGTCGGCATGAAGCTCGCCATGGTCGTGTTCGAATAGAGCGGGGTCGCGAAAATGGTGGCCGCAGCTGGTCCGTAATTGGGTGCACCCCGCGTGATGTGGTTCCAGCGCAGGGCATGGCTGTGAATAATACCCTTTGGGGTCCCCGTGGTCCCCGACGAATAGATAATATTGAAATCGTCCTCGGGACGGATTTCTACGGGTGCCGGCGTCTCGCCTTCGGAGGCGATCCAGGCGCCGAGCGGGTCGCCAACGTCACTGCCATCCATAGCGACCAGATGCCTCGCAGAAATGGTGTGGCCTTCGAGCGACGCGTCGGCAGTGCGGTCGAGGAACAGGTGCCGCGCGCCGGTATCGGCGATCATCGCAGCCATCTGGTCGCCCGTGGCACTCGATGTGACGAGCCCGGCGACGCCGCCCGCGCGGACCGTACCCAGGATCACCGCCACATGCTCGACGCTGTTGAGGCCCGCGATCGCCGTGCGGTCGCCCTTGGCCAATCCGTCCCGCTGCAGCCGCGCGGCGATGCGGTCGACAAGACTGTCGAACTCCGCCCAGTTCATCCGGCGATCGGGATCGGCGAGGGCGATATCGTCCGGCCTCTCCTCGGCATGCGCCCGGACCAGGTCGGGGAGCGTGGCAAACGCGCTTTCCAGCATCGCGGCCGCCTTCATGCGGCGCACTCCCTACGATCCGGGGCATTGGCCGCGACCGGCGGCACATTCTCGGAGACCTGCATCATCATGTTTGTCCTTCAAACGGGTCGTCGCCGGTTAGCCGGCGTCGACCGCGGCAATGGTGTCGCGATAGGCCCTGCGACCGCTCAGGAGGCAGGCAATCGAAATCGTGCCAGCGACGAAGACCGTTATGGCGACGGACAGGCCGACGAGCATCCGGTCACCGAAAACATGTTCGGTAAGCGCTCCGACAACGAGCGGTCCCAAGCCCAATCCGAGTATGTTGAGGGTAAAGACATAAAGCGCGGCGGTGCGGCCCCGGAGGTGGCCCGGCGACATGAGCTGGAGGGCGGCGCTGCAAATACCGCCGAAGCTGCACAGAAAAAGATATCCGATCCCGAGCAGGATGGCGCATGTCCAGCCATCGCTCGCCATAAAGGCCGCGACGATCAGCGGAACCCCGATCAGGGTCGTGACGATGGCGGCAGAAAAATAGGCATCCTGGCGGCCGCGCCGGAAGGATCTGTCGGCGAGCAAGCCGACGACGAGTGTTCCGACCATTCCCGACACGCCGATAGCCACGCCCAGGACCGGGCCGATGAGCGCCGGGGACCAGTCGAAGTTACGCTGGAGGTGCGCCGGCGCCCAGCCGGCTATCGCATAGCCCGAGAGACCGAGCATCGCGAAACCGAGCTGCTGGGAGAGAAAGGCGCGCTTGTGCTGCCTCACGAACGCGAACAGCGATCCGCCCTCGCGTCCGTGGCGCGGGGCCGTCGAGGGGGGCCTGATGCTCGCTTGCGGCAACAGGAATGCCGTGAAAGCGAGCAGGAGGCCGGGAGCACCGAGCATCAGAAAGACGGCCTGCCAAGGCTCGAGCCTGCCGATGATCGGGAAGTCGAGATCGACCGAGGCCAGCGCGGCGACGATCAATCCGCCAGCGGCGAGCGAAAGCGCGATCCCGATGCTCGCGCCAATCGCGTAGATGCCCATGGCCGACGCGAGCCGGCCCTTGGGTGTCGTCTCCGAGAGAATGGCATAGGCGCTCGGCGCCAGCGCCGCTTCGCCTGCTCCGACGCCAATGCGGGCCGCGAACAACTGCCAGAAGGAACTGGAAAGCCCGCACGCCATGGTCGCAGCCGACCAGATGGTTACCCCCGCGTGGATGATGCGGGCGCGATTGAAATGATCGACCGCCCAGCCGACAGGTATGCTCGACAGCGTGAAGACGATCGAAAAAGCGAGCCCTTGGAGCAGCCCAAGACCGACATCGTCGATTTTCAGCGACAGCTGGATCGGCACGGCGAGAAGGGAGAGAAGTTGCCTGTCGGCATAGGACAGGATGTTGAGCGCCGTGAGGATCGCCACCGCGCCCCACGGGAAACGCAACGCGGGCGCGCCTGGCCCGCTCAAGATGCGCCTCCGGGCGCAAGCAAAGGCCGGCGCGCAGACACGATCCGCGGCCTAGCCCGCATCTTCACGAGTCTTGCATCCATGGCCGTTTCAACCCTTCCCGGCGCGACGGTGGTCCGTCGTCTCGCTCTCGACATGGCGAGCCGACCATATCGCCGTCGCCACGTCAACCAAATTCGACATCCGCGTATGTTGACATATGCGATGATCCATAACGGAAGCAATTGTTCAGGATTACCAATGCTTGAAAATATCTACTCGGCCATAATCGTCCTTGACGTATGTCGTCATCCGTAAGTATCCACCTGATGAGAGCGGCAGGAAGCCGCGCCGGAGGATGAACTTGGCAAAGCCCAACCTGACCGTTGCATCCAGCAACGACAGCTCGCCCGCGCCCCGCAGATCGCGACGGCAGTCGAAGCTCGACGCCATTCTCGACGGCGCTGCGGCGCTTTTCAACGAGGACGGCATCGGGGCGGTCTCGTTGGCGGACGTCGCCGAGCGGGTCAGCATCGGCCGTGCGACCCTCTATCACTATGTGGTCGATCGCGAAGACCTGGTGTTCCAGTGCTTTCAGCGCAGCTGCGAATATGACACCGAGCGGCTGGCGGCGGCGTCGGACCAGACCAATAGCGTCGACGCCGTTCTGCAATATTTCCGCGAAAGCGTCACGAGTCCGACGCCTTATGCCGTCGTCACCGACCTCGGCTATATGTCTGCAGATGGCCGTTCGATCATCGGCAAGGCCATCCGGCGCAATCATCTTGCGCTCATCGAGCTCATCGCGAAGGGCGTGGAGCTCGGCCAGATTCGTGCCTGCGACGAACGCGTCGTGGCGCACGCGCTGGCCTCGATGATTTCGCATGTCCAGATGGCACATCGCTGGGTCGATTTGTCGGCGTCGTCTCTCGATATCGACGCCCTTGTCGAAAGCCTGCGCATCGGGGCGGTAGCCGACCGATCACGGCGCTATCATTGCTCTATCGACGTCGAGCGGTTCAACCGGCTCAAGGCCGCGTCGTTCGAGCCCGGCAGCATGGGCGAAATGCGGGTCGAGCAAATATTGATGATGGCATCGCGCATGTTCAATGCACGCGGCGTCGAAGCTGTCTCGCTCGACGAGATTGCGAGCGAGCTCGGAGCGACACGGGGAGCGGTCTATCACTATTTCTCGGACAAAGAAGAACTGGTGCGCCGCTGCGCCGACCGCGCGCACGACCTGTACGAGGCCTTTATCGACGAGGCCGAACGGTCAGGTGCAGACAGTTTCGAGCGCCTGTCGATTGTCGGCCACCTCAATTCCCAGGCCCAGGCCGGCACGCTGCAGCCGCTAGCATCGTGGATCGGGCTCGATGCTTTTTCGCCCGGTCAGCGTCAACGTCATCGTCAGCGCCTTCGCTCGCTCCTTCGCCGGACCGTCGAATTTGCCGAAGAAGGCATAGCCGCGGGTGACCGCCTGCCCTTCGACGCCCGCACGCTGTCCGTAGCGCGCGCCGGCGCTTTCAGCTGGATTCCGCGCTGGGAGCCGCCGATCACCGACCTGACGCCCTTCAGGATTGCCGACGAACTGACCGAACTCTTCAACCACGGCCTCAGCGCGTGAGCGCCGTGGTCAGCGTTCCGGTGGCCGGACATGTGTCGCCGGGCTTCGAAGCCGTCCGCGAAGTCTTCGAGGAAAATTTCTCCCTGGATCGGGAGCTGTTCGACATCGGCGCGGGGCTCACTGTTTACCGCAATGGTGAGCTGGTCGTGGATCTAGTCGGGGGCTATCGTGACGTGGCCGCCACGCTTCCCTGGACGCACCAGACGGTCGCGAACATCTGGTCCTCGACCAAGGGGGTAACCGCCCTCGCCTTCGCTCGCCTGGTCGATCGCGGCCTTGTATGCTACGAAGATGCCGTCGTCGATTATTGGCCCGAGTTCGCTGCCGCGGGCAAGGAGAAGACGACGATAGGCGAACTCATCAGCCATCAGGCTGGTTTGAACGGGTTCCGAGTTCCGACCACGGTCGAGGATTTTGGTGACTGGGCCTGCGTTACCCAGCGTCTGGCCGACCAAGAACCCTTTTGGCATCCGGGCGAGGACACCTCGTATCACGCCATGACATATGGATTTCTGATCGGCGAAGTAGCGAGGCGGATCACCGGTCTCGAACCGCGCGACCTGATCAAGCGCGAGATCGCGGCGCCGTTAGGCGCCGACATTCAAATCGGCTTGAAGGATGAGGATTTGTGCCGTGTATCCGACCTCATTCCTTTCAACGAAGCCGGCACGCCGCCAGCGCCCGATCCACTTGCCGCACCGGCAATTACGAACCCTATCGTACGCCAGGACTGGGCCAACCGGGCGGGCTGGCGCGCCGCGCAGGTTCCCGCCGCCAACGGCCACGCTTCCGCGCGGGGTCTCGGCCGCCTCTATGGTGCCGTTGCAAACGGCGGCAATATCGACAACAGCGTTTTCCTGTCGCGTGCGACGATCGACGCCCTTCGCGCCCCGCGCAGCACGCGCCCCGACCGATTCCTCGGTGAAAGGACGTGGGCAGCGGGGGTCAGTCTCAACATGGGCGGCGCGTGGGGTCCCGACCCCGCCACTTTTGGTCATACGGGCTGGGGCGGCTCTTTTGGCTGCGCCAATCTCGAATATGGGATTGGCATCGGATATGTGATGAACCGCATGGGCGGGCAAATCGCGCTCGATCCGCGCGCGGTGCGTCTTTGCAACGCGATCTTCGACTGCGCCGGCTGACCGGGAAAAAAGGAGGAGGGCCGAAGCCCTCCTCCCGCAGTTCGTCCGGAGGGTGGACGGGAGTGACTGGGAGTGCGGAGCGCGCTAGATACCCAGCTGCGCGAGCGCAACGCCGCCATCCGCAGGAATCGTTGCGCTAACCACATAGTCGCCGGCGCGCGATGCGAGAAAATTTGCAAGCCCCTGAATATCTTTGGTTTCACCAACCCGTTTAGCCGGGATGCGCTGCGAGATATAGACATTAACCCCGCGCTCGGCGAACGCCCGGGCGATCATCCGGCCGATGCCGCGCGAACCGCTGGTAACGAGGGCCACGCGGCCCTCGATCGAGAAAGCTTGTCGGTCATGATGCTGGCTTCCGATTGGCTCAGTTCAGAAAGGCGGGCCGCAGCTTCAGCGTGATAAAGAACTCCCGCCCACGCGAGACGAAGCCGCTCTCGTCGGCGTAACGCGCATCGGGACGCCCGCTTCCGCTACCGGTGAGGGTGATAGGTCCCGAGGCGCTGATCGTATATTTGTTCGTGAGATTCCGGCCCACAAGCGACAGCGACCATTGATCATCTTGGTGGAAGAGGCGGAGCGACGCGTTGAGCTTCACGAAGCTGTCCTGCAGGTCCTGCGGCGACTGGCGAAGGTTTGCGCTGTATTTGCTCGAATAATTGGCATCGAACGAGAGTTCGGCGCCAATCGCGCTCGTGAGGTCGGCCTCGTAGAGGAACCCGCCAGTCGCTACGAACTTCGGCGCGTTGTTGATTTGCCGCCCTGACATGTCCTGCTCCTGGAACACGCCGGTCACGGGGTTGGGCGTCAGGTTACAACCAAGCGCAGGGGTCTGACCCAGATAGCAGCCCGAGAGGAAGTCGAGGAACTTCGCGTCGTTATAGGCGGCCGAGCCGCGCAGGCTAAGACCGTTCAGCGGAGTCTTCCAGTTGGCGTCAAACTCAAGGCCCTGAATCCGGGCTTCGGCCGCGTTGAGCACCTTGAACGAGATCGTCGCCGCATCGAATGCGCCGACCTGGAGATCCTTATAGTCGTAACGATAGGCGGTGAGGTTGAAGGTAAAGCCGGGCGTGCCGACCTTCACTCCGCCCTCGAAGCCGGACACGATCTCCTCGTCATATGTATTTCGAAACGTACCTGGAGCCGCGGCACTGATCGTGCCGTTCGTGAAGCCGCCATCGAAGCCGCCCGACTTGAAGCCGCGCTTGTACGAGGCGAACAACATGATGTCGTCATCGACATGATACGACAGCGTCGCTTCGGGCGAAACATTGCTGAAGGACAGGGTTCGCGTTGCGAGGTTCCGCGTAACGTCAATATTGTTGCGCAGGAAGCGAAGCTGCTTGTTTTCGGACGTGAAGCGCAAGCCGCCCGAGAGCTCGAGCTGCGGGAAGATTTTCCACAGCAGTTGCCCGAAGACCGATACCGCTTCCTGCTTCTGGAAGGTCTCCTCAGTGCCGATCCGGAAGGGCGTCGGCGGGAGGGTGATGACTGCGTCCTGCGCGCCATAGGTATCGCGCGTCTCGTAAAAGGCGCCGACCGTGAAGTTCAGCGGTGACGACCAGTCCGACGCGACGCGGAATTCCTGCGTGATCTGCTCCATCTTGAATGGCAGATAGGGGACCAGCAACACGCCGCGCGGGCCCACCGATGCATCATGCGCGTTCATCTCGTCGAAATTATAATAGCCCGCAACCCAAGTGGCGGTGACGTCGGGGGTCACCCGCAGATCGGCCTGGAGAGTACCGAGCCACTGGTCGTTCCGACGAAAGCCGAGGCCATCCACCGCTTCAGAATCGGGCACTAGGTCGGTGAGCGCCTGCGACGCGCTGCCACGATAGATATTGCGATCGGCGACGCAGGGGAAGTTCGGTTGCAGCTGCGGCGTGCCATAAGGGCAGTCGACGCGCTGAAACGAGGTGAATGAGCCGCCGCGATTGTAGGTATGCGTGTACGACAGCTTGGCGTTGAGCTTGAACATGTCGGTAGGCTCGAACAGCACGGTGCCACGCACAAAATACTCCTGCCCGCTCGGATATTTGCTTGCAGCCGGTGGCACGACGAGCGGATCGCCATTCGCGGGAACGGTACGGAGGTGGAAATAACCCTCGAGGTCGGTGTAGCGTCCGACGAGGCGCACGGCGAGCTTGTCCGACAGCGGACCAGAAACAACGGCCTGATAATAGCGATCACCCGACACCGCCTCGATGCCCGCCTCGCCCTCGATCTCGGACGTCCAGGTCGGGTCAGCGGTCTTGAACGAAATCACGCCGCCGGGGCTGTTCTTTCCGAAGAAGAGGGCCTGCGGCCCCCGCAGAACCTCGATCTGCGCAAGGTCGATCTGGGCGGTCTTGCGGACGTTCAGCGTTCCGACCTGCATGCCGTCGATATTGATCGAGACGGCCTGATCCCCGAGATAGTTGGTCGAGCCGCTGCCGACGCCGCGGAGCGATATGGAGCCGCCCGACGACACCGAGGATTCGGCGGCCTGAAGTCCGGGCGTAAAGGCAGCGAGATCGTCGACGCCGTTGATCTTCAGGCGGTCGATCTGTTCGGCACCGAAGGCGGTGATCGGGGCCGGCACATCCTGCAAGGCTTCGGCGCGCTTGCGCGCGGTGACGATGATGTCCCCGCCGGCATCGGCGTCGGATTCGACAGCATCGGCCGCGACAGGCGCCTGCGCGTGCGCGCTACCGAACGCGGTTCCAACGAATGCGGCCGTCGCCAGCAGGCGGCCAATTGCCTTGGTCATACCAATCTCCCCATCACTCAGTTTTCATTTTCGACACTGATGTAGGTTCGCGTATGAATACGTCCATATCGCTTGTCAAAGAAATTCGACACGCGTGTATGAAGAGGTGTCAAGCTGTCGATAGGCAGGAATTGCAGGAGCCGGCGGCCGTCGAGGCGCGATCCGCGCCAGGGACCCGACCGCAGCGAAAGGCTTCAGGCGGCGCGAAGGCCGTGCAGGAAGAGGTTCGACACCTCGAACGCGACGAGGCGATGCGACATGGCGCGGTTTCGCGGGAGCCACCGCGCGACGAAGTTGAAGGTCCCCGCCGAAGCGAGGGCAGTCGGCTCGGCGTCGAAGGGTCGCAACGTCCCGTCGCGGTTGCCGAGTTCCATCATCGCGATCGACCGGTCGAGAAGCGCGCGCGTCATGGCGCCGAACCGGCCTTGCTGCTCGGGCGCGAGCTTGTGATAGGCCGCCGCGGAGAGAGACATGGGCCCGGACGGATCGAGTTGTGCCTGGACGTTCAGCGACAGGCCTGAGCGCGAACGTTCGACACCCGATGCATGGCCTTCGGCACGATCCAGCAAAAGCGAATAGAGATCGAACGCGCGCTCGAGGCATGCGGCGACGAGTTCGCCCTTGCTCGCGAAATGGTGATAGACGAGCCCCTTGGTTGCGCCCATTTCGGTCGCGACATCGTCGAGCGACACGCCCTCGACGCCGCGCGCATTGAAGAGAGCGGACGCGGCCGCGACGATCTCCCCAGCCCGGTCCGGTGGCGGCGGCGGTGTCAGGGAAACCCATCCCTCGATCCCGGCGTCGTCGATCGTTGCGGGCGCCTTGCCGGTTGCGACGCCATGCTCGACGATAGAGCCGAGTTCGGCGGACAGGCGGCCGGCCTCCTGTTCGGCGCCGCGCGCCCAGATGTCTCCGAGCGGCGCCCAGGCGATCAGCCCCCAGATTGTCCGCGCGGCAATGGCAGGATCGCACTTGCGGATGGACCCGTCGTCGATTCCGCGCGCGACAAGATCCGCCAGCACGTCGAAGGCCTGGTGCTGCCTCGCCGCGATCTCGCGGCGTCCGGCGTCGGGAAGCGCCTCGAGCTCGGACGCTATGATCGCGTGGCTATGGTCGCGCCCCTGTGCAGCCGACAGAAAAGCGAGAACCGCGTCGAGTCCTGTCCCCTTGCTACCGCCGGCCCGCTCGAGATCTTCGACCAGGGGCTCGATCAGGTGGAGATAGCATTGGCGCGCGAGGTCGGTGCGATCCGAACAATAATTGTACAGGCTCGGTCGCGACAGTCCGACCCGCGACGCGATCGCAATCAGATCGGCGCCCGCGACACCCCTGCGACGAAACTCCTGCGCCGCCTCGTCGAGCAACACGGCACGCCGCGCCGCGCGCGCCGCGCTCGCAAGGGGTCTCGCCGTCACTTCCTTGAGCCTTGTCATCGTCCCCAGACTGCCCGTCCCGAAGCGGATTGACAAGTCGGTATGTACGAACATACTCTGTTGTCAGAATCATAAACGACAAAGAATGTGGGAGAGTTATATGACCAACGCGGCTCTTGCGCGCCTTGCGCACACGTCCTCGATCGCGCTCGCGGCGCTCATCGCCCTTCCCGCGAACGCGCAGGAAGCGCCTGCGCCGGAAGAGGCCGTCGAGGGCGATATCGTCGTCACCGCCATGAAGCGCGAAGAACGGCTCCAGGATGTCGGTGCCACCATCCAGGCCCTGTCCGCCGAAGGCATCCGCGCCGCACGCGTCTCCGAGATCAAGGATCTCGCTACGCAGGTTCCCAATGTCGATATCAAGGAGACTGTGCCCGGCGCGCTCCCGACCGTCACGATCCGCGGTATCGGTCTCGACGATTTCAGCACGGTGTCGAGCCCGGCGGCCGGTATCTATGTCGACGAGATCCCCCTCGCCTCACCTGGCCTGATGAGCGGCAATTTCTTCGACATCGGCCGGATCGAGATATTGAAGGGCCCGCAGGGCACGCTGTACGGCCGCAACACGACCGCGGGCGCCGTTAATATCGTGTCGGCGACACCCGGCGAGGATTTCGCGGCCTTCGCCAAGGCCGGTTACGGCAACTTCGACAGCTTCGACGCCGAGGCGATGCTCAACATTCCGCTGTCCGACCGGGCGCAGCTCCGCCTCGGCGGCAAGACGATCCAGCAGGGGCGCGGCTTCTGGACGAGTTCGCTCCTCGAAGACGGAACGCCCGGGCGGCGCGACCTCGGCGAGCGCGACATCTGGCTCGGTCGCGTTCAACTGGCGCTGCAACCCGCCGACGGCCTCGACATCCTGCTGAAGGCCGAGGGCGAGCGCTCGCGATCGCAAATGGGCGTCCCCCAGTTCAACGGCACCTATGGCCAGGGCACGCCGTTCGTTCCCTGCGCTCCGGTCCTGCAGGGACGGCTCGACAATTCGGTCTGCGTCGACGCTTATGGCTACCAGAACAACAATGACAGCCCCTATCATGGCGACTGGGCTGGCCGCTTTCCCTACAATGTCGACCAGGTCAGCCTCACCGCGAAGGTCAACTACAGCCTCGGCGCGGTCGATATCACCTCGATCACCGGCTATATTGATTTCTCGCGCCTCTACCACATCGACGTTGATGCGACACCGTTCCAGCAGTTCGATTATGACGAGAATGAAGATGTCCGCCAGTTCACGCAGGAACTGCGCATCGGCTACCGGAACGATCTCGTCGATCTGGTCGCGGGCGGTTTCTACTCCTGGGACCGGGTCCTCGGCGACAACACCAACTATGGCAACGACTGGCCGCTCGTCTTTCTCGGCGCAGCGAGCGGATCGGGAAAGACCAACTACGACCAGGTCACGCGCTCGCAGGCCGTCTATGCCGACGCGACCTGGCATCTTGCGGACACGCTCGACCTGATCACGGGCCTGCGCTTCACACATGAACGGCGGCGTTATGCGGGCGGCACGACCTTCATCACACCGTCTCCGCTGGTGGGGGTGAACGATACCTTCATCGACGATGCCATCAGCGACGACAATCTGACCGGGCGTGTCGGCCTGAACTTCCGGCCCAGAGAGGGCCTTCTGGTCTTCGCATCGGTCTCGCGCGGCCGCAAGAGCGGCGGCTTCTTCAGCGGCTTCACCAACAACAACAGCCAGTTGCTGCCGTACCGGCCCGAGACGATCACCGCGTACGAGATCGGGGTGAAGAGCGAATTCGGGCGCGCGGTCACCCTGAACGCCTCGGGCTTCTACTACGACTATAAGGACCCGCAGACCTTCGTCCGCTTCATCGACCCCCTGACGGGCCTGTCGGTGCAGAAGGTCGGCAACGTCGATAGCGCCCGCGTCTTCGGCGCCGATATCGACCTCATCCTTCGCCCCGTCACGGGGTTGAGCCTGACCGGCAGCCTAGGTCTGCTCGACACCCGCCTGTCTTCCTTCGCGACTGCCGCGGGCACCATTCCCGCCGGCAACCGGCTCCCGAACGCACCGGCGACGTCCTTGGCGGCGAAGGCGCGTTACGAATTCGACCTGTCGCCGGGGCTGCGCGCAGCGATCCAGGGCGACACCCGCTATGCGTCGTCGGCGTTCAAGGAGGCGTCGAACGACCCGCTGATCGCGTCGCGATCCTACTGGCTTTTCAACGCGCGCCTTTCGCTCGCGGGCGAGAAAGACGGCTGGGAGGTTGCCCTGTGGGGCCGCAACCTGACCAGGGAGCGCTATGTCGTGTCGGGCGTGAACCTCGCCTCGCTCGGTATCGTCAACCGCATCTACAACGCGCCGCGCACCTACGGCGTCGAACTCAGCTTCCGCTACTAGGAGAAAACAGATGGCAATGACCGTCGAGATTTCGGGCCGATGCGATGAGCGCTTTGCCGCGGTTCGGCAGGCCTTCGACGAGAATTTCACCGGACGCGGGGACGTCGGTGCAGCGGTGTCGCTCGTACTTGCCGGCGAAACGGTCGTCGACCTCCGGGGCGGCTGGCGCGACGCGGCGCGGACCAGTCCTTGGGAGGCCGATACGGTGGTCAACCTCTGGTCGACCACCAAGGGCGTCGGTGCGATCTGTTTCGCCATGCTCGCCGACCGGGGTCTCATGTCGTATGAAGACCGGGTCGCGGACCACTGGCCCGCGTTCGGCGCAAACGGTAAGGATCGGATCACGATCGGGATGCTGCTTTCGCATCAGGCGGGGCTCAGCGGCTTCGATACGCCCGCCGCAGTCGAAGACCTTCTTGCCGGCGACGCCGCTGCCGACCGTCTCGCCGCGCAGGCGCCACTGTGGGAACCCGGCTCGGGATCGGGATATCATGCGATCAGCATCGGCATCCTTGCGACCGCCCTATTCGAGCGGATCGAGGGCCGATCCCTGAAGGTTTTCGTGCGCGACGAGATTTCAGGAACGCTCGGTCTCGATATCGCGCTCGGCCTCGCCCCGGCGGAAAACCGACGGAGGGCGGAGATCATCGCTCCGCCCGAACTCAGCTCGGCGGATATCGGCAAGCTCACCGCGCCGCAAATCGCGGCGCTCGCGAACCCGCCGCTCGCCCCCCTGCTTCCGAACGACCCGGCATGGCGGGCAGCGGATCTTGCTTCGGCGAACGGCCATTCCAACGCCGCCGCGCTCGCCCGCCTCTATGCGCATTTCTATCGCGGCGGCGTGGGCAAGGCGACGCTGGCCTCGGCGACGCAGGCGCGTATCGAGGGCGTCGATCTGGTGCTCGGCATGCCCGCAAGATGGGCGGCCGGCTTTCTGATCAACGCCGATGGAATCTACGGGCCGAATCAGGCGGCGTTCGGCCATTCCGGGTGGGGCGGCTCCTTCGCCTTCGCCGATCCGGCTGCCGATCTCGCGATGAGCTATACGATGAACCGGATGGGCACATTACTGCGCGACGATCCGCGCAACCTTGCTCTTATCAAGGCAGCCTATGCAGCCATGTAGCGTTCGCAACTTGCATATTTGAGTTAAAGCGCTGCGACTGGCCGGTACCCGACGGTCCGCTTCCTGGAGTCAGTCCCAGATAGCGGACGTTAGCTGGCGCTTGGCACCGCGCATACCTCCCTCTTGGCGCTTCTGTTGAGCTGCGGCACTTCGATATCTGAGGATATCCAGTTCTTGCGTGCGAGAGGCCCTAGGTCTTGAGTTGCGCTCCGCCCAACACGCTTCGGTGGTGTCCGAAAATCGCATACAGGCCAAGCCCGACCAGATTCCACACCAGACACCATAGCAATGTCTCAAGCGGCAAGCTGAAGAAGAGATAAAGGCAGCCGCCAATGGAACCTATGCCCACGAGCCATACGGCGCGGACGCGGAAAGGTCGCGGCATGTCCGGGGCGCGGCGACGCAGCACGATCAGGCATATACCCACCGCCATGAACGCGATCAGGGTTCCCGCATTGGCAAGCGCCGCGACCTTGCCGATCGGAAGCATACCGGCGAGAATCGCGACGATCGTCGCCGTCAACAGCGTGATGCGCGTCGGCGTGCCACGCCGCGAGATATGGGCAAGACTCTGTGGCAAGAAGCCGTCGCGCGCCATCGCGAGGAAGATGCGACTTTGCCCGTAGAGGAAAGCGAGCAGTACGGTCGGTAGTGCGATGACCGCGGTCGTCGCGACGACCCGCGCGATGCCGCCCTGCCCGATCGAACGCAGGATCAGCGCCAGCGGTTCGGGGCTGTCGGCGAAGCGCGTGAACGAGATCGCACCGACCGCGGTCGCGGCGACGAGCATGTAGATGATCGTGCAGACGGCCATCGATCCGATGATCGCGATCGGCAGATCGCGCGCCGGACGCTTCGTCTCCTCGGCCGCGGTCGAGATCGCGTCGAAGCCATAGAAGGCGAAGAAGATGATCGCTGCCGCTGCCATGACCCCGCGCTGAACCCCGTCACTGCTGACATGCGCGGCATAGCCATAGGGCATGAAGGGATCGAGGTTCACGGCGTCGAAATAGGGCAATGTATAGCCGACGAAGAGCATCAGGGTGACGATCTTCACAACGACGAGAATCGAGTTGATCCGCGCACTTTCGCGCGTGCCGAGCAGCAACAGACCGGTCACGATCGCAATGATCGCAACGGCGGGCAGATTGACCAGCCCGCCCAGCTCGGGTCCCTTGGTGAGCCCCTCGGGAAAGCCAACCCCCATCAGCAGGGGCGACGCGTAGCCCGACCAGCCGACCGCGACGGTCGAGACAACGAGCGAATATTCGAGGATCAAGCTCCAGCCGACGACCCACGCAAAGACCTCGCCCAGACCCGCATAGGAATAGCTGTAAGCGCTGCCTGCTGCGGGCATCATCGCCGAGAGTTCGGCATAGGCAAGCGCAGCGCACGCGCATACCGCGCCGGCGATCGCGAAAGAGATCAGCACTGCAGGGCCAGCGCGGTCGACGCCGACACCGATCAGCGTGAGGATGCCCGTGCCGATGATCGCCCCGACGCCCATTGCCATCAGTTGCGGCCAGGACAGGCTCGGCGGCAGCGCTACGGCGCTGGGTTCGCCGGGCGGCACGAGGGGTTTGCGACGGGTCCAGTTATTCACGATGCGTCTCCCAAATACCCCGCCCGATCACACGGGCCCGCCACTCACCCCAGTGGCTCAGCTCATGGTTTTTCGTTCGGGAAAAGCAGCAACCAGTCGGCTTCGGCCTGGATGCGCGCGAAGAAGCTCCAGCTGTCGACCGCGATCGAGCGCTTCAACCAGGGCTTCGCCTTCTCGAGTTCGCCGCTGAGGATATAATAGTTGGCGAGACTGTATGCGGTCGACGCGGCGACCCCATCGGCGGTAGCAAAGGCGCGACCACCATCCTTGTCGCTGAAGAAGCTGTCGGCGGCGCGGTTGCCCTTGAACAGCTGTATGCCGTCGAAATAGGTGTCCGACCCGCCCTTCGGATGCACTTCGAATAGGGTCAGATCATAATCGTCGAGCAGCTTCTGCGCTTCACGGAGCTTGCCGGCACGTGCGAGCGACAGATACTCCCAATAGGTGTTGGCGGTGCGTGCCTCGATATCGTGCGTGAAGGCGGCGGATTCGGCTGATTTCCCGAACCATTTCGCAGCATTTTCAAAGTCGTGCTTGCCGAAATAGGCCTGCCCGAGGTGGTAATAGAGATAATATTGCACGACATCGGGGTCGCCCGGGAAATAGTCCGGGCCCGGCTTTTCGCGCTCGAGCGGCTGGTTCTCGTAGATCTTCGCGGCCTTCAGCCCCAGCTCGATCGACTTGTCGAACTCGCGGAGCGAGAAGGCGCGATGCGCGCGGTGGCGGAGCAGCTTGCCCGAATTGGGGAAACGCTTCAGCGCCTGATCGTAAACCGCCGCCGATTCCCTGGTGTAGCCCTGGTAGAAAAGGACGCGGCCGTACCAGGTCGCGGTATCGACGGTCATGTTGGCTTCGAACGCCGCCTTCGCGTCGCGCGCAGCGCGTTCGAGCGTCTCGACCGCGGCGACGTTCGCGTTGCGCGCGGGCGCGGTGTACATCGGTTCGCCGAGCAGCGAGGTGCCCTGAAAACTGCCGGTCTGCGCCGAAGCCGGCACCGCGAGAGCAAGCATCGCGGCCGATGCGATCCATGTCAGATACTTGGGGGGCATATCATCTCCTCCGAATAGAATTTTCTGCGTTTCAATCGATATCGAGGTCGAACTTCACACCCTGCGCGAGTGGGAGCGATGCCGAGTAATTCACCGTCGCGGTAACGCGGCGCATATAATTCTTCCAACTGTCGGATCCCGACACGCGCCCGCCGCCGGTGACCTTCTCACCACCGAAGGCGCCGCCAATCTCGGCGCCGCTCGTACCGATATTGACGTTGGCGATGCCGCAGTCGCTTCCTTGCGCCGACTGGAATTTCTCCGCCTCGCGCACGTCGGAGGTGAAGAGGCTCGACGACAGACCTTGCGAAACGCCGTTCTGGAGCGCGATCGCCTCGGCGAAATCACTGTAGGACAGGACATAGAGGATAGGGGCGAAGGTTTCCTCGCGGACGATGTCGGTCTGTGCCGGCATTTCCACAATTGCGGGCCGAACATAATAAGCGTCGGGCGAACCCGCGACCTCGATCCGTTCGCCGCCATGGACGGTGCCGCCTTCGCGGCGCGCCTGTTCGAGTGCGCGCTGCATCGCGTCGAACGCCGCCTTGTCGATCAGCGGACCGACATGTGTCGCATCGTCGAGCGGACTGCCGATGTTGAGGCTGCCGACCGCGGTGATCAGCCGCTTCACGAAATCGCCACGAATATCCTCATGCGCGATCAGCCGGCGCAGCGTCGTGCAGCGCTGTCCGCACGTCCCGGTCGCCGCGAAGATCGTCCCGCGCAAAGCGAGTCCCATGTCGGCGCTGGGCGCGACGATTGCGGCATTGTTGCCGCCGAGTTCGAGGACCGGACGGCCGAAGCGGCGCTGGACGCGCACGCCGACATCCTGTCCCATGCGAACGCTGCCGGTCGCGCTGACGATCGCGACGTCGGGGTGGTCGGCAAGGATCGCGCCGCACGCCGCGTCGCCAATCGCAACCTGCACCAGATGATCGGGCGCGAACTCATAGTCGGCGGCGGCTTTCTGAAGAAGCCCGGCAAAGGCCAGAGCGGTCAGCGGCGTCTTTTCCGACGGTTTCCAGATCGCGCTGTCCCCGCAGACGAGCGCGACGGTGGTGCCCCACGCCCAGACCGCCGCGGGGAAGTTGAAGGCCGAGATCAGACCCAGCACGCCCAGTGGATGCCAATATTCGGTCAGCCGATGCTCGGCGCGCTCCGACGCGATCGTCAGGCCGAACAGCTGGCGCGACAGGCCAACGGCATATTCGCAGATGTCGATGACTTCCTGCACCTCGCCGCGCGCCTCGGTCAGGATCTTGCCATTTTCGATCGTCAGCAGCTGCGACAGCGCTTCCTTATGTTCGCGCACCAGCAGGCCATAGCGACGGACGAGCTCACCGCGGTGCGGCGCCGGAACATCCCTCCACGCGGCGAAGGCCGTCCGCGCGTTGGCGACCATCGTGTCCATATCTCCCCCCTCGTCGGTGCGAAGGCTCGCAAGCTGCGAGCCGTCGATTGGCGAAAAGACCGCCAGCCCATCCCCTTTGCGGGTGCTGAGCGAGAGGTCGAGGTGCGCGAATATATCGACGACCGCGTCGGCGAAGCCGCCCGCAACGCTGTAGGCGGTGGCCGGAGAAATCATGGTATCGAGAGCGTTCATGTCATTGTCCATTGAATGGGAGAGTGTTTGAGTTTGCAAATCGGCATCATGGGCCCGCGCGGCCGTCTTGCACGACGATTTGACCGCCCTTGATCACCGTGGAGACGCGTTCGAGCAGCGTCACGTCGCGGTAGGGATCACCGTCGACCGCGATCAGGTCGGCGAATTTTCCGACCTCGATCGTGCCCACATTCTCCGACTGGCCGAGCAGCGCAGCGGCATCGACCGTCGCCGAGCGGATTGCCGCTGCAGGGGTCATCGGCCCCTGTTCGACCATATGGCGGAACTGGCGGGCATTCTCCCCGTGCGGCGATACGCCCGCGTCGGTGCCGAAGGCGATGTTGACCTTGTAATGGACCGCGAGCGCGATGTTCCGTCCGGCGACCGCGCGCGCCTCGGCCATCTTCGCCTGCACCTCGGGACTGGCGTCCGCATCCTTGCGCCCGTCGAGCAGGCCGAGCGTCGGCACCAGCCAGGTGCCACGCTTCGCCATCTCCTTCGCGGTCTCCTCGTCGAGCCAGGTGCCATGTTCGATCGAATCGACGCCGGCGCGCACCGAGGCAGCGACACCCGCGCCGCCGTGCGCATGTGCCGCGACCTTCAGGCCGAGGCTATGCGCGGTGGTAACGATCGCGTTCAGTTCCTCCTCGCTCAGATGCTGGCCGAGTCCCCGCGCCTGCTGCGACATGATACCGCCGGTCGAGGTGATCTTGATGAGGTCGGCGCCATATTTCGCCGCTTCGCGGACGCGCAGCGCACATTCGACCCCGCCGGTGCAGGCACCGGTATAGTCATAGGGATAGAGCGCCTCGGTGGCCTTGCGGTTGAGGCCCGACATGTCGCCATGACCGCCGACGATCGAGAGCGACGTGCCCGACAGAAAGATGCGCGGGCCAGTGACGATGCCTTCATTGACCGCATCGCGCAGCGCATGGATCGAATAACCGTCCGACCCGACATCGCGGACCGTGGTGAAGCCGGCCTCCAGCGTCTTTTTCGCATTGGAAAAAGCGAAGATCGCAACATCTTCGGGCGTGTCGATCGCCGCAGACCATAGTTTAGTCGCAGGCGAGAAGCTGAAATGGACATGCGTGTCGATCAGGCCGGGCAGCAACGTCCGGCCCTTAAGGTCGATCGCCTTCGCGCCGGGGTGCTCGACATAGCCCGATTCGATTTCGGCAATACGCCCGCCGCGCACGACGATCGTGCTCGGCCCAAGCGTCTTTTCGCCCGGAATCGTTACAGCTGCGCCCGCATGGATGACCAGTGCGTCGGCCAGTTCAACGCCGGCCGGTGCCGCGACAGCCATGCCAGGAAGCGACACGCCGATCGCGAGCGCTGACAATTTTCCAATGCCGCTCAAGCGAAATTCTCCCGCTGGCCCACGCCGCGAGGCCGCCCCTGCAGCACTCCCCTTTTGCATAGGAAGTTTTTGCTAGTTTAGCAAGAATTTTTATGATAGGAAAATTTTAGAAACTATGACACATGACGGAAATCGCTGAATTTCCGGGTGGGGAAACGGGTCCAAAAGGAGGGAAAGATGTCGAAGTTCGTGTCACGCCTGTTGTTGTCGTCAGCGCTCGCATTCGCGATCACGCCGATGGCGCATGCCCAGTCGGCGCCGCCAGAGGATGACGGTGCAGAGACCAGTGAGGGCGGCGGCAGCGACATCGTCGTCATCGGTACGCGCCGCAAGGATCGTTCGATCACCGACAGCTCGGTCGCGATCGACGTCATCGCGCCGGAACAGATCGCGACCACCGGCTATTCGGACGTGAACGATGCACTGCGCACGCTGGTGCCCGCGTTCAACGCCCAGCGCCTGCAGGGCAATGACGGTTCGTCGTTCGTGCGCCCGGTCACGCTGCGCGGCTCGCCCGCCGACCATGTGCTGCTGCTGATGAACGGCAAGCGTCGCCACCGCGCCTCGATCGTACAGATCGGCACCGGCCACGCCTCGACCTCGGGCTCGCAGGGCCAGGACTTCAACGTCATTCCGCCGATCGCCCTGTCGAGCGTCGAAGTGCTGCGCGACGGCGCGTCCGCCCAATATGGCTCGGACGCCATCGCCGGCGTGATCAACATGGAGCTGAAGAAGGCACGGAGCGGCGGCTCCATCACGGCCCAGGTCGGCGAATATTATGAAAGCGGCGGCCGCACCTATGACATTCAGGGCCACCTCGCTGTCCCGGTCGGCGACAACGCCTATTTCAACATCGCCGCGCAATATACCGACCAGGCAAAGGCCTATGCGAAGAAGGCCAACCACGCCGGCGCAGAAGCGCTGAGGGCTTTGGGCGTCGCTGGCGTGCCCGAACATCCCGAAGGCAACCTCGATCCGCGCTACATGGCGTTCAAATCGGTATGGAACGCCGGCATCGAACTCAGCGACGAGCTCGAACTCTATAGCTTCGGCAACTATATGACCGGCAAAAGCTCGGTCACCTTCGGCCTCCGCCAGCCCTTCGCCGCAGGAGGCCTCAACGGCCATGGCACCTACGCCAATTCGGCGTTCGACCTGTCGCCCGCGCACCCCCAGCAGTTCAACCTTGCCGCCATCTATCCGGGCGGCTTCACGCCCGAATTCCGCGGCCATCTTGAAGATTTCAGCGCCTTGGTGGGCCTGCGGGATCAAGAGGGACCGCTGACATGGGACCTGTCGGCACGCTATGGCACCAACACGGTCGATTATTCGATCACCGGCACGATCAACGCCTCGATGGGCGTGAAGTCGCCGACCTCGTTCAAGCCCGGATCGCTCACCCAGCGTGAAATCCAGTTCGATGCCGAAGTCTCCTATGAACTGAGCGAGGACATCCTCATCTTTGCCGGCGCCAGCCACCGCAAGGAAACCTATGTCATCGGCGAAGGCGATGTCGCGAGCTACACGACCGGCCCGCTGCAGGATCTGCCCGCGGGATCGAACGGCTTCCAGGGCTTCTCGCCCGAATTCGCCGGCAGCTTCGATTCGAACAGCTATGCGGTGTTTGGTGAAATCGATGCCGACATCACGCCCTGGTGGAATCTGTCGGCGGCCGCCCGCTATGAAGACTATGACCAGTTCGGCGACAATTTCAGCTACAAGGCGTCGACCCGCTTCGAGCTGAGCGACGCCTTTGCGCTGCGCGGTTCGGTCAGCACCGGATTCCGCGCACCGGCCGCTGGACAGGTCTTCGGCACCAGCCTGACGTCCCAGCTCGACGGCGTCGGCGGCTTCATCCTCGATGCCGTGCTCGTTCCGGGTTCGCCCGCCGCGCAGGTGTTCGGATCAAAGGCGCTGACCCCCGAAACCTCGTTCAACATGTCGGCGGGTGTCGTCTTCACCGGCCTCGACGGTTTCCTGACCACGCTCGATTTCTACCAGATCGACGTCGACGACCGTCTGCTTCTGACGCCTTCGCGGAATACGACCGCTGCGGAGCGCGCGGCGCTCGCTGCGATCAACTTCCCGAACGGTGCGGACATCGAACAGGTGCGCTATTTCCAAAACGAAATGGATACGCGCGTGCGCGGTTTCGACCTTGTCAGCACCTATCGCCATAGCTGGTCGGACAATGCGTCGACCGACTTCAGCCTTGCTGTAAACTATAACGAGCAGCATCTGCGCGGCGCGCCGCCCCCGGGCTTCAGCCCTGCCATCGTTACCGAGTTCGAACGCGGCACCCCGCGCTGGCGCGGCAATTTCTCGGCAACGACGAAGGTCGGCGATTTCGGCTTCATGGCGCGCGCAATCCACTATGGCGCATGGCGCCGCCTTGATGGTGCGACGTTCCTGCCACGCAAGGCGGTGACGCTGTTCGATGCCGAGGTGACCTATTCGGGCATCCAGGATGTCGAGCTGAGCGTCGGTGCACGCAACATCTTCAACATCTTCCCGCCGGGCCGCGGCCCGGCTCGCGCCCGCGCTGGCCTGATCTATGACAATCACAGCGTATTCGGGGTTGCCGGCGGCTTCTATTATTTGAATGCTAAGTATAAATTCTGATCTTGTTCTGCTCGAGGTCAATCAATCTTCCCCGTGGGTAGCTACGGAATTGGCATATCGGATATGCCAATTCCGTAGCCTATCGGAAATTTGCACTCTATAAGGGGGCAGCTGATTGGCCGGACTCCTTCCCGTCGAGCCGCCCTTCCGATCCGCGGTGCCGAAGATCTCGAACAAGACAAGGAATAGAGACATATGCCGCCCAGAAGTGGAGACGAACCGGAAGTTCTGGGTGCGGTGAGAACGGCCAAGCGTCCCCGATCGGAAGGTTTTCACCTGGGCGAACGGCTTCGCCAGCTCCGCAAGGAACGCGGCATGACGCTGGAAGACGCCGGCAAGCTGACAGCCCTCGCCGCCTCGACGCTTTCGAAGATCGAAAACGACCAGATGTCACCGACCTTTGACGTCGTGCAGAAACTGGCCGCAGGTTTCGACATCGACATCACCGAGCTGTTCGCGAGCAATTCGGGACAGGATGCCGCGGGACGGCGCAGCGTCACGATGGACGGCGCCGGGCGTCTGATGGAGACCGCGGTCTATCGCCACCGGCTGATCGCGGCCGAGCTCAAGAACAAGAAAATCCTGCCTTTCGTCACGACGATCAAGGCGCGCAGCCTCGAGGATTTCAAGAGCTGGTCGCAGCATAGTGGAGAGGAATTCCTCTATGTGCTCGAGGGCGAGATCTGTTTCCAGACCGAGCATTACGAACCCGCGATCCTCGGCGTCGGCGACAGCATCTATATCAACAGCAGCATGCAGCACGCCGCCTATTCGACCAGCGAAGAGGACGCCGTCGTCCTGTGGATCAACACCGGCTGACCCCGCCCGCAGCAGCTGAATCTGCGGCCTTGCAATAATTTTCCTATACGCTAATTCTTTTTCCGATAATGAATCGGAGAGGGCGAAGCTATGGACAGACGGAATTTCATCCTGTCGGGGGCGGCATTGTCGGCGACGTTGGCGCTTGCACCTGCATCGAGAGCAGCGCCAGCGAAAGCACGCCCCCTCACTTTCGACGCGATGGGCGAGGTTCGCTTCGAATATGATGCCGCGCTGATCGGCGAGATGCGCGCAAGCGGGCTCGACGCGATCACCGTCACGCTCTGCGATCCCAAGGCCTATGAGGGGAAAGCGTATGGGGATGCCGTACAGGCCGTCCTCGACTATGACGCGCACATCGCGGCGCACCCCGACCTGTTCCTGAAGGCGACGAGGACCAGCGACATCGATGTCGCGCGCAAAAACGGTCAGCTTGCGCTCTTCTACCTGTTCCAGAACAGCACCCAGTTCGGACGCGACCTCGACAATGTCGACCTGTTCCACAAGCTGGGCGTGCGGTCTGCGCAGATCACCTACAACGACCAGAACTGGGCCGGCGCGGGTTGTAAGGAACTCGGCGTGAATGGCCTTACCCACTTCGGCCGCGAACTCGTCGGGCGCATGAACCAGCGGGGGATGCTGATCGACCTGTCGCACGCCAATATGCAGACAATGGCGGACACGATCGCGGCGTCGAAGACGCCAGTCATCATCTCCCACACCGCCTGCATGTCGGTGCACAGCAATATCCGCAATACGACCGACGCGAACCTCCGTCTGCTCGCCGACCGGGGCGGGGTTGCCGGCATCTGCCAGATGCGGCCGTTCCTGACGACGAAGCGCGACGACGCATTGCCCGAATATTTCCGCCATATCGATCATGCGGTGAGGGTGATGGGCGCCGATCATGTCGCGATCGGCAGCGACCGAGACCACCGCGTCGTCGAGATGACCGACGCCTATATCGCCGAACTGAAGGCCGAAGAGGGGGCCAATTTCCACGAACCCGACTGGCCGCTGTTCATCAACGAACTCAACGGCCCGCGCCGCATGGAAGTCGTTTGGGATGGCGTGCGCAAGCTCGGTTATCCGTCCAGCACGGTCGAGAAGATCATGGGGGCGAATGTGCGCCGCATTTATAGTGAGGTGATCGGATGAGCCCGCGCTACGCTACCCGCCCGTCCGCCCTCGCCCTGCCCTTGCTGCTGATGGCAGCCCCCGCGTCGGCGACCGTCCCTGGAGCCGACGCGGGGAATTGCACGACCAGCCTGATCGGCACGCCGCTGACCATCCCCAAATATTCCGCCGCGATGCAGAAGATGCTCGACGAAGATATTGCGATCGCCGAGGCCGCGCTTCGTATCGCGCCCGATCGCGAGGACAGCCACATCTGGTACGGCCGCCGGCTCGACTACGCCGGACGAATCTGCGACGCGGTCGATGCCTTCAGCGCCGGAATCAAGCAATTTCCGAACAGCTACAAGCTGTACCGCTTCCGCGCCCGCGACCTCACGCGCGCACGCAAGTTCAAGGAGGCGCTGGCCGATTATGACAAGGCGCTCGAATTGATGGGCGACCTGCCCGACAATTTCGAGCCCGACGGCATGCCGAACCCGATCGGGCTGACGATCAGCACCTATCGCGGGAACATCGTCTATTACCACGCGCAGACCAGCTTCGCGACCGGCGACTATTCCACCGTGGTTGCGGGCATGGCAAAATCGCTGGAACTTTCGGCTGACTTCGCCCGCGACGACATGCGCGTGCCGACCGCCTACTGGACCTATATCGCGCTGCGCAAGATGGGCCAGCATGAAAAGGCACGCGCGGCGATCGACGCGATCGAGCCGGGGCTGAAGCTGATCGAGAATTTCACCTACTACCAAGCCGTCCAGATCATGCAGGGGCGGCTCGATCCCGCCGGTCTCAAGGATACGCGCGACAGCACGATCAAATTCGCGATTGCGATGGAACGCCGCTTTGCGGGCGATGAAAACGGCGCGAAGGCGCTGCTCGCGGAAATCGTCCGTGAAAATCCCCAAGGGCATTGGCCGTCAGAAGCCGAGCTTTCGAACCCGGACAGAAAAATCCGCTGAAACGGCTTTTCGGCCCTCATGGGCCTCGTGCCGAAATGCTAGCATCGTGGATTCTGGCCGCTAGCGGCCGGTCGGCGTTGCAGCGAAACATCGGGAAAGCGGACATTCGTGGTCGCATCATAGTGCCCTAGTCGCGATCGGGCGCCCCCAAGGGAAAGTAGTGCCGGAAGCGGCGCGCCTCATCGACCGCCCGCGCGAACGACGGCCGTCCTAGCAGCCGCGTTCGATAGGCTGCGAGATGTTCGAGTTGCTCCGGAATTCGGTGCGTCCAGTCGGCATAAAAGAGCGAGGGCGCAGCAGCGCAGTCGGCAAGAGTAAAGTGATCGCCGACGGCCCAGGTGCGGCCATTCATTTTTTGGTCGAGCCACGCATAACTGGTATCCAGCATCTTGCGCGCTTCCTCGACACCGAAGGGATCGCGGCTTTCCGGCGGGCGAAGCGCGTCGAACACGAACTTGCCTTGAGGCGTCATGACATAATTGTCGAAAAAGCGGTCGAGCATGCGCGCTTCGACGGCGAGGTCTGGGTCTTCCGGGATCAACTTTACCGGCCCCGGATGATGCAAATGCAGATATTCGATGATGATGGTCGCTTCGATCAAGGTGCGACCGTTCTCACGCAATATCGGAAAGCGCTTCATCGGCCACAGCGATGCGAGTTCTTCCCCGACGCCGGGGTCTTCCATCATCCGGTAGGTGAAGAGAATGTCATTCTCGTAAAAGGCGATGAGTGCCTTCTGGCAATAGGAAGAGAACGGGTGCGCAAATAGTTCGAGCGTCATGCAAAGGCCCTCGCTTCACGGCCTTCGATGACGGCGACCAGATTATCGACATGCCAGGCGGTGCCGTGCTCGCGGCCGCCAACCGCATCCATGCCGCCAGAAAAATAGGAAGCCTGTTCGGTATGGAGCAGGCGCGTCTGGGCGCCTTCAGCCCTGAGCTCAAGAGTCTGCAGGGAGACAGACAATTTGTCGCCATTGTGAAATAGATCGTAGACAAGCAGGATCCGCTCGTTCTCGACAATGTCGTGATAGACCGCTTGGAAGTCAGTGACGAGACCGCTCGGCCAACGGGCGTGAAAGCGTTCCTTTCCACCGACCCGGAAGTCGAGCTCGCGATCGAGCGTCTCGATATCCGAGGGCGCTTTGAACCACGCGCTCTTAGCTTCGAGACTTTTGTAGGCGGCGAACACGCGTTCAGGCTCGGCATTCAGCACCCGCTCGATCGTGAAGGCGGCATTGGTAACAGTCATTCGTCATTCTCCTTGGGCGCACTGTCGGCCAAATAGGCCGCAAGCTGGTCATATTGCTGGTCCCAGAAGCGTTTGCGCTCGGCGATCCACCGCTCGACATCGGCCATGGCGCCCATTTCGAGCGTGCAGGTACGGACGCGTCCCGTCTTCTGGCTTTTCACCAGACCCGCTTCTTCGAGTATCTTCAGGTGCTGAGCGACCGCCGACAAGGTCATCGGCATCGGCCGGGCAAGGTCGCTCACCGAGGCGGGTCCACGGCTCAGGCGATCTACCATTGCCCTGCGTCCCGCATCGGACAGCGCATGAAAAACGAGATCCAGCGGTTTGGTATCATACTGAAGCATATGCTAAACCAATAATGCTGAAATCTGGTTAGTCAAGCACGTGCTTAAGTGTCATAGGATTTTTCTTGTCGTGCAGATGGGATGGATCCGCCAGCCCCTTGAGACTTCACCCATGTCCCGATCTTTTCCGTCACGGCCAGCGCGGGGGTGCTTTGCTGAGCCCATTGCATGGCTCGGCTTGGCCGTCTGCGGTCAGTCTGCTTCTGGAGCCGGTAGGGTCAATCGCTGACCTTCGCCCTATCGTTCGATTGGACGATCCCCGCGGACGCGAAGGCAGCAAGCGCAGCGACACCAAAAGCGATCGAAGCCGCTGCTCCGACCGGAGTGACGGAAAGCAAAATCGACGCAATCAGCGCCCCTGTAACTTGGCCCGCCAGCCTGGCAGTCCCCTGAACCCCTCCAGCCGAGGCGGCCCGGTCAGCGGGCGCAGCAAGAAACATCGTGCGATTATTGGGGGTCTGGAATAGCCCGAACCCGATTCCGCAGAGGATAATGCCCGATATATACACCGGAACGCTGAAGGCGAGCGGGGCCGCAGCCAAGGCCGCCAACCCGCACGCCAACACCAATGCTCCGACGGCGCACAGCCGCGCCGGATGAATGCGATCAAGAAGCCGAGCGGTAAACGGCGTGGTCAAAAACACCGCGAGCGGCCACGGGGTCATCATAAGGGCAGTGGCACGGGCCGTTAGCCCGAGCCGGTCGTGCAACGCGAAGGGCAGGATCAGCAGCGCCAGGCCCAGGGCCGTAAAGCAGGCCACCGACGCGAGGACCGATCGCGTAAAGCTGGGTGACCGAAAGAGCGTCAGCGGAAGAAATGGCGACGCTCGCCGAATGTCGCGCCGGACAAAAACCCCGAGGCCGGTCACGCCCGCCATCAAAACCAAAGCACCGAGAAGAACCGATAAGCGGGCAAGCCCGGCCGCAACCACGAAAGCGGGAACGAGCCCCGCGTAAGCCAATATGCCGATGGCATCGAGCGGCTTGCGCTCTTGGCGATGGGACGGCAGCCCGCGCGCGGCCACCAGCGCCACACCCGCCAAAAGCACGCTACCAGCGAACACGAAACGCCAGCTTCCCAGATCAAGCAATAACGCGCCGATCGTTGGTCCCGCCGCAGACAGGAGTGCAACCGTCATCGCGTTCCAGCCGATCGCCTTGCCAAACTCTTCCTCAGCGACGGTCTGGCGAAGCAGCGCCACGCCCAACGCCATGATGGACGCAGCACCAATCCCCTGCAGGATTCGGAAGATGACGAGCAAAACGATGCTGGGAGCCATGGCGGACGCCACGGCGCTGAGGCCGAACAAGGCGGAGCCGGCGACAAAGGTTGAACGGTAGCCGAAGCGCTCGCCGATCGCGGCGAGCGGCAACAAGCCTGCGACGAGCGCTCCCTGATACGCGATCACCAGCCAGGCCGCGAGCGATGGCTCGACATCAAGCGCACGCGCGATCGAAGGGAGCGCGATGTTGATGCTGGACGCATCGAGCACCGCTGCCGCCATCGCCGCAAGCACGCTGGCGATGGCAGCCCGTCGGCGCATACCGGCCGGCGGGACGGAGATCGTCGGCACAATGACGGCCTCAGGCCGCAGGAACCCAGGTCCCGCCGACATCGGCGTAGCGGACCATGGTGGTATCGTGGCGGAGATCGCGGGCCGTAAAGCGGAACTGGATCGCTGGCCCGTTGACGCAGAGCGTGTCGTGGATATCGCCGGGAAGATAGACCTGCACATTCCCGGACCGAACGATCGTCGATCCTCGCTTCACTAGACGCGCGCCTTTGCCCGGCTCATCGACGCGCGCGTAGGTTCCCATCTCCATTTCACCGTGCAGGACACCATAGATGACCCAGCTCTGCCCATGATCGTGCGGAACGCGATAGCGCCCGTCGGCCTCGGTGTGCGCGAGCAGGACGAAGCCATGCACCGGATCGCGAAAGAGCTCGCGGCTCTCGGGACGTTCGTGGCACAGGTCTGCGAGCCACGCCTCGGTCCGCGGCGTCTGAAGCAGCTCGGTCAGGCGCGCGCTGCAATCGGCAATCAGCCCGGAGGTTAGCGGCCCCCAGTTGTCGCGAACGCGTCCAGCGAAAAGATCGAGGGCCGTTTGGGTCATCTCAAATTCCTGTCTCGTTGATGTCGAGACCGAAAATAGACCGCCAAGGGCATGGCGGAAGACGCAGCATTTGCAATCAATCTTTGCGCTTGACGCTATGTCCGAGAGACAGCCTATGGTAAGGCCGGCACTATGGGCGGTCCCGATCTCAATCTGCTGTTCACCTTGGACGCGCTGCTTCAGCAGGGCAGTGTTGCCGGCGCGGGACGCAAGCTCGGCCTCAGCCCCTCCGCGATGAGCCGTGCCCTCGCCCGCCTCAGGACGGTGACCGGCGACCCGCTTCTCGTGCGCGCCGGTCGTGGGCTGGTCGCAACGCCCCGCGCCGAAGCGATGCGCGACGAAGTCCACCGGCTCGTCGAGGATGCCCGCGCAGTTCTGCGACCCGCGGACACGGTGGATCTCTACCGCCTCGACCGGACCTTCGTGCTCAGGACGAGCGACGGGTTCGCCGAGTCGATCGGCCCGCTCTTGATTCAGCAGGTTGCCGAGGAAGCGCCGCATGTTCGCATCCGCTTCATCCGCAAGCTGGACAAGGACAGCGCGGGTCTTCGCGAGGGAGACATCGACCTCGAGACGGGCGTCGTCGGACGCGCGATCGGCCCCGAAGTGCGCGCGCAGTCGCTGTTCGTCGATCGCTATGTCGGCGTCGTTCGCGCCGGGCACCCTCTGGCCAAGGGCAACATGACCGCCGAGCGCTATGCCGAAGGTCGCCATGTATTAGTGACACGGCAAGGGCTCGATCTGGGCGGGATCGACGGGAAGCTCGATACCCTCGGCCTCGCGCGGACGATCGTCACAACCGTCGACGGCTTTGCCGCCGCACTAGCGCTGGCCAAGGGATCGGACCTTATCGCCACGGTTCCCAAGCGGCACACCGCGGGTCTTCGAGGCGGGATGACAACGTTCACGCTGCCCGTAGAGACCGAGCCGTTCACGATATCGCTGCTCTGGCACCCGCGCATGGAAGGCGACGCCGCGCACCGCTGGCTGCGCCAGCTGGTCCGGCAAGCCTGTGAAACCGCCTTTCGCGGAACGCCGGGGATTTAGGAGAAGCGGAACATGGCGTCGGACGCACGAAGCAAATGCAAATGATGCAGCTTCCGCCGTTCCGGAGGAGGCGATATTGAGGCCCCACCGCCCGGAACCGGGGGTGCTCGTAACTGGATCGATCGCCAGGCGCAGGGAGGGACGCTCATCATTGTGAAAAGCAGATTGTTAGCGCCCTTGGTGATGGCGACCTTCGACCAGACGGCGTTCCCTGCCGGGCTCAATTTAGCGCTCATAACCTTCTTCCGCGGCAAGCTTGCCGCGCCCTAGCAGCGCGCTCACTCCCCGCTTTTCAATTCCGCACGAATGCGGTCGGCAACGACCGCAAAGGATCTTCCATGTCCAAAACAGCTGTACCGATTCCCGCCTTCCCTTGGTCTCTGACAAAGATTGCCCACAGAACCACGAGCCTCCTGGCCGCGCTGGCGGTCGCCGCATCTGCTGCCGCTGTATCGGCGGAGGAAAACACGCCTCTGCCTTTCGAACGCGCGCTTCGACGCACCGTCACGATCGAGGGTGCCGAAAGCCGGCGCTTCGAGCTCGCCGCGCGCATGGCACATTATCGCGTCCCGGGGCTGAGCGTCGCGGTTATCGAGGATTGCCGCATCGTCGATGCGCGGGGGTTCGGCTCGACGATGTGGGACGGGCCCCCGGTTACTCCCGAGACACGGTTCCAGGCAGGTTCAATCAGCAAATCCGTCACTGCGATTGGGGCGTTACGCCTGGTCGAGCGCGGCACGCTTTCGCTCGATGGAGACGTGCAGCTTCAGATGAAGGGCTGGTCTTACGACAAGGCGCGCGGCCCCGTCACGCTTCGGCAGTTGCTGAGTCATACGGCGGGCACAAATCTCGAGGGAATGAAAGGCTACCTGCCCGGCGAACCTCGGCCGACGCTGGCACAGATCCTGCGCGGCGAAGCGCCGGCAAATACGCCCGCCATCGTCGTCGAGAGCAACCCCGGCAGCCGCTGGAATTATTCGGGCGGCGGCTACATCGTCACCCAGGCACTCATGGGCGAGGCGACGGGGAAAGAATTCGCGCCGCTGATGCACGAGTTCGTGCTGGAACCGCTCGCGATGGCGAGCAGCAGCTTCGAGCAGCCGCCTTCAGATGCCAATGGGACTCCATCGGCTCAAGGTACGAGTGCTGACGGTTCGCCCCTGCCGGGCAAATGGCGTGTCTATCCTGAAATGGCGCCCGCCGGGCTTTGGTCGACACCGAGCGACCTCGGCCGCTTCGCGATCGGCCTCGCGCGTTCGGTGCGCGGCGAGTCCGGTGCGATCATCGGGAAGGATGCCGCGGCCCAGCTCATGACGCGCGGACCCGGCAATTGGGGTTTGGGCGTGGACCTCGGCCCAACCGACGGTGCGCGCCAGATCAGTCATACCGGGAAGAATGTCGGCTTTACCTCGATGTTCATCATCTATCCGGACAGCTGCCAAGGCGCGGTCGTCATGACCAACGGCTATGACGGCGGCTGGCTCATCAACGAGGTCATGCGCGCGATCAGCGACGTCTATCGCTGGCCCGCCGCCAACAAACTTCCCGCCCGCGCAGCGCTGCCCCTTTCCGGCCCGATCATCGAGCGGTTCGTCGGCACCTACCGCCTCCGGGACTTTCCCGCTGAGCGCTTCAGCATCACACGTAATTCGGACGGTGAGTTGGTGTGGGCGCGCGAAGGCCATGTCGGACGCAGCTTGCTGCCCGAGACGGAGGGCAAGCTCTTCTCACCTGACAGCGTCATGACCATCGAAGCGCTGTCACCCTCCGAACCTCGCGCCAGCGCGGTCAAGCTCAGCTTCGGCGGCGGCTCTAACATCGCCGAGCGAACAGATTGAACAGCGTAATATATGCCGATTGGGCGCCCCCCAGTGTCTGGCTGAAATAACACGCAAGCCGGCGTCGGCTTGAGCTTGGGGGCATCTTTTGGCGCTGCCGTACAATTAACGTTCGGCCCGCGACGCTATCCGCGCCGTGCGACCCAGGAGAGCTCTTCCTTTCAGGAACACAGAGATCTTCATCTGACGCCCGCACGGTTTCGATCGCGCGGGCGTCTTTTTTGGCGCCCCGCCATCAACCGTGTGGTCGAACGTAATATCGGCGACCGCGCCCGACCTTCGACATGCCGTAGCGACGACCTGAACCATTGGCCGGTCGAGGACTGTCAGCTTTTAGCGAGCAATCAAGGACAGCGGACGCTCAAGATGATACGCAATTTCGATCTTGGCGGCGATCGCGCAGCCGGACGAGTGCTATTCTGGACGCGCTCGCCGCACCTAACGTTCAACCTTAGTCGCCAGAATTACCGAGGTCGTGGTTCGTTCGACACCATCTAGCAACCCCACCTCGTCGATCAGCTCGTTGAGCTGGGCGCTATCTTCGGCTTCCAGCATGGCAATGATGTCATACTCGCCACTGATCGCGTGGATCGCCTGTACTTGTGGCATCGCGGCAAGCGCGGCTTCGACCTCGCGATGGAATCGCGGTAGTGTCTTAATCATCATATGCGCGCGGATGCGGCTGGCGGTGAAGGCGTTACCGAGGCGGACGGTGTAGCCTGCGACGACCTTTCCCTCCTCCAGCCGCGCGAGGCGTGAGTAGATGGCGCCGCGCGAAATACTCAGCTCCTTGGCCAGTTGCGCGATGGTCTGGCGCGCGTCGTCGCGGAGCAGGGTCAGCAGGCGTTCGTCGACATCGTCGAGGGTGACGCCGCCATTCGGCATCAATTTTCCGGCTTTTCGTCGGCAAAAATCGCGGTTTGTGGTGTTCCCCCGGCGCTCATTCGGCCACGATACATGCCAAGGTCGTTGATGGCAAAGGCGGGGTCGCCATCGGGGCCCATCGCAATTAACCCGCCATTGCCCCCGATCGCGCCAACCGCCATGATCGTAGCCTGCGCCGCGTCTTTCAGGCTCTCACCCTTCCACGCGACGCGATCGCAAAGCTGCCGCGCGGCACTCTCGCGGATGAAATATTCGCCCGAGCCGGTCGCCGACACCGCGCATTGGCCATCCTTGGCATAGGTGCCCGCGCCGATGATAGGCGAATCGCCGATGCGGCCCCAGCGCTTGCCGGTCATGCCGCCGGTCGAGGTCGCGGCGGCAAGATGCCCCTCGGCGTCGAGCGCGACTGCGCCGACGGTGCCGAACAAATGCGTCGGGTCGATCGCCGACACCTGCTTCTCGCGCCATTTGAGCAATTGCTGCCAGCGGTCCTCGGTGCGGAACCAGGCGGGGTCGGCCTGTTCGAGCCCCTGCTCGAGCGAGAAGCGATCGGCGCCTTCGCGCGCGAGCATGACGTGCGGGCTCTTGTCCATCACCGCGCGCGCAAGGTCGATCGGGTGGCGGGTGCGCGTGACCCCGGCGACTGCGCCTGCCTTTTGCGTCTTGCCGTCCATGATCGCGGCGTCGAGTTCGTTCTTGCCCTCGGCGGTGAACACCGCGCCGCGCCCGGCGTCGAACAAAGGATTATCCTCGAGCACGCGTACCGCAGCCGCGACCGCATCAAGCGCGGGACCGCCCTTGTCGAGCACCGCGCCGCCGATGCGCAGCGCCTCGGCCAGACCGGCGCGATAGGCGGCCTCCTTATCGGGCGACAGCGATCCGCGTTCGATCACACCGGCGCCGCCATGGATCGCAAGCGACCAGCGCGGTACTTCGGCGATCGCGCCGGCGCGGGCGGCGTAATGCCGCTCGAACACCGGATTGTCGACGCGGCCCGAGGGTAGGTGGATCACCGATCCCGGCCCGATCCCGGTCACCTTGACGCGCGGTGCGTCGAGCGGACGCCCCGCCGTCACGTCGCGCAGTCCCGCGCCATCGACGATCCAGGCATAGCCGTCGGGCGCGGTGGCATAGATGCGCCCGCGCCCGTCGGGTTCGACCGCGAGCGCGGCGCTTTCGTCGACACCCAGCCCGAGCATCGTGGGCAGCGCCGGGTCGCGCCCGACCTGCGCCTTGGCGACGAAGGCGAAGAGGCGGCCGAGCCGCTCGCGTTCCTTGAAATGCGTGTCGGTGACGATGCCCTTGAGCAATGCCAGATGCAGGAAGTCGCCCTCGATCGTGTTCGCGGGCCCGAGCGGGTCGGCGAGCGCCTCGGGGCTCTTGATGCTGCCGTCGTCCATGGCGCCATAGAGTTTCTCGCCCTGCATCGCGAGCCCTGCGCTGGTCCCGGCGAGCGGCTTGCCCGCCGCGACATGCGCATCGAGGATTTCGGCCACCGGGGTGCCGCGCCAGTAGCGGACATAGCGCGCTTGGTCGCCACCGGCGATGAAGATGCCATCGGCCTTGCGCAGCCGGTCGAGGATCTTCTTGTCATAGGATTGCGTCCGCGCATGAAAGACGAAAATTTCGGCCGACTCGATGCCGCCGATCTCGTCGAAGAACTCCTGCCCCATTTCTTCGCCATAAGAGGCGCTGATGACTACGATATGGCCGTTCCCGGCTTTGCCGAAGAACCATTTCATCGCGTCTATGTTGCGGTCGCCGCCGCCCATCAGCAACAGCCCGCCCGATACGGGGTCCGGGGTCGGCGTGTTCAGCTTGCCGAAGACATAATGTTCGACGGGCTTTTCCTTCGCCTCCCTGGCGGCCGCTGGCGTCAGCGTCAGGCCGAACACCGCCAGCAACAGCCAGATTTTCCCGATCAGCGCGCGCAGCATGGCTTTCCCTTCGACCCGAAACGATAGCCGACGTTACATAATGTGGAGTGCCAAAGACAATATGATTTCTAAATCCGTCATATTGATTGAAATTATCGACGCTTTCTGGTGGGGTGTGCGAAACATCCGGACGCGGGGCGCGTAGGGCATCGAGTTGGTCCGGGCAACAAGGGGCTGTATCATGACGAAATCATCCAACCCATCGATCCGGGTGCTGCTGGCGCTGAGCGTTTGCGTGCCGGCGCTCACCGCGCCCGCTTTTGCGCAAGATGCAGCCGGCGCTGATACCGGTAAGGAGATCATCGTCACCGGGTCGCGCATTCCGACGATCCGCGACCAGGGCCCTGCCCCCGTCACCACGATCGATTCCGACACGATCCGCGCCAACGGCTATACCAGCGTGCCCGAACTGCTCGCCGCAATGACGCAGAACAGCGGCGAGACGCAGAGCCCGCAATCGGGGAGCAGCGCCGACTTCACGCCGGGCGCGCAGCAGGTCGACCTGCGCGGGCTCGGCCCCAATCACACGCTGGTACTGATCAACGGCCGCCGCATCGCCGATTTTCCGCTACCCTATATCGGTCGCAGCAATTTCACCGACATCTCGAACATTCCCGTCAGCCTGATCGACAAGGTCGAAATACTGAGCGGCGCGGGATCGGCGATCTACGGCTCCGACGCGATCGCGGGCGTGGTCAACTTCAAGATGAAGGAAAAGCTCGACGGCATCACGCTCGACTATCGCCACGGGCGTACCGAGCATGGCGGCGGCATGTCGCATCGCTTTACCGCGACCGGGGGCTGGTCGTCGGGCGGCTTCAGCATCGCGGGCGGCGTCGAATATCTCGACCAGCGCCCGCTTTGGGCGTATCAGCGCAGCATCCAGGACAGTACCGACGACAATCCGGTCAGCACGATCGCGCGGCGCACGTTCCTGCGCTACAGCATCGACAACGACACCTATATCGACCCCGGCGCCGATACCTGCGCGCGCCTGTCGCACCTCAACCGCGGATCAACCATCTACACCTCGCGCCCGCGCTACGGCGACTATGACCCAGTGATCGACGATTATGGACCCGGTTTCTATTGCGGAAGCAAGGAATCGATCGGCTATGGCACGATCGTTTCGGGCCGCAAGGGCTTCAACAGCTTCGGAACCATGTCGTACGAGCTGTCCGACAATGCCAAGCTGTTCGCCGATTTCCAGTTCGGCATCAGCAAGGTCCGGCTTATGTACGACGTCACCAGCTGGGCGTTCGAGAACAGCTCGTCGAGCTCCGACAACAGCTTCTACAACGCCTTCGACGATACGATCGACGACTGGTCGCGCCAGTTTGCGCCCGAGGAAACCGGCGGGTTCGAGATGCAGCGGACGAAGCAGACGACCTACAGCATCACCCCCGGTATTCGCGGCGACTTCGGCAACGGCTGGAATTACGAGGCGTCGTTTAACTACAGCCGCTATCAGTCCGTCGTCCGTTGGCCGCAGATCATCAACCAGAAGGCGAAGGACTTCTTCCTCGGCCCGCAGCTGGGGATCGATGCCGACAGCGGCTATCCGATCTACAACCGCGACCCCAATATCTATCTCTATCGCGCGCTGACCCCGGCCGAATATGACAGCATCTCGGCCGACACGGTTTATCGCCCGTACAGCTGGACCAACAATCTGCAGGCGACGCTGACCAACGGCGAATTGTTCGAGCTGCCCGCGGGGCCCGTCGGCTTCGCCGCGGTCGCCGAATATGGCAAGCAGGGCTACAACCTCCGCCCCGATCCGCTCGCGCTCACCGACTATTATTACAGCTGGAAGGACAGCGACGGCAAAGGCAAGCGCAGCCACGCCGCGATCGGCGGCGAGCTGCGCGTCCCGGTGCTCGAGTTCCTGACGCTGACCGGCGCGGGGCGCTATGACACTTTCGGCTTCGCGGGCCGCGACGTCGGCAAATTCACCTATAATGGCGGGGTCGAGGTGCGGCCGACGAACAGCCTGCTGTTCCGCGCCGCCTATGGCACGGCCTTTCGGGCGCCCGACCTCCACTATGTATTCACCGGGCCAGGCAATGTGCAGAGCAGCGTCGACGATTACTATCTCTGCGGCATAGAGGAGCCGGACGAGGAGATCGGCGATTGCAGCTATTCGGGCAGCGGCATCGTCGTGAACCGGAACGGCAACCGCGACCTGCAAGCCGAAACGGGCAAGACGCTGACCGCCGGCATCGTCTTCTCGCCCTCGAGCCGCCTCCATGTTTCGGTCGATTATTTCCGCGTCTCGCTCGACAATCAGGTCGACGACCTCAGCGTCGACCAGATCGCGCGCGACGAGGCGGCGTGCCGCCCCGACGCCAATGGCCAGACCGAGCTCGACCCCAATTCGCCGACCTGCCAAGACGCGATCGCGCGCGTCACCCGCTTCACCACGGGCGGCCTCGCGGGACAAATTTCGTCGATTGCGGTCAATCCGATCAACATCGCGCGCGAAAAGACGAGCGGCATCGACGTGGCCTTCCGCGGGACGCTGCCGACCAGCTTCGGCGACTTCACACTGTCCCTGGCGCACAGCCATGTTTTCAAACACAGCTTCCAGCAATATCCGGGCGATCCGATCGAGAACAAGCTGGCGTTCGACAGCGGCTTCTATCTGCCGCGCGACAAGTCGAACGGCAGCATCAGCTGGGAAAAGGACGGGCTGCAGTTTACCTTCTCGGGCACCCGCCTCGGCAAGCTGCCCAATTACGACGAGGACGCCTTCCTGAAGGCGAGCTACCTCTTCAACGCGACGATGCAATATGATTTCACCGATCATCTGCGCGGGTCGCTGACGATCCGGAACCTGTTCGACACCAACCCGGTGAAGGACCCGACCTGGTCGGCCTATCCCTATTATAACGCCAGCTGGTATGACAGCATCGGGCGCAGCGTATTCCTGCAGCTGACCTACAAGCTTGGCGGTTCGGCGCTCTGAGCTCGCCATCTCCCGAATCCCGGACACCGGCCGCCCGCCGGCGTCCGGCAAAAAGGGGAAACCTGTGACCTTAGGCCGGCGGACCTTGCTGGCCGGATCGGCGGCGCTGATTGCCGGCGGTCCGGCGCCCGCGCGCGCGGCGGACCAATGCGCGGACGACAGATTCTCTTGGATCCCGCGCGAAGAACAGATCGCGGACCTCCCGCGCTTGATGCGGATCGCCGGAGTTCCCGGTGCCGCCATAGCGATCGTCGAGCGCGGACAGGTCGCCTGGAGCGGAAGTTTCGGCGTCAAGAACATCCTCACCTCTGACCCGGTGCGCGAAGACACATTGTTCGAGGCCGCGTCGATGACCAAACCGGTCTTCGCCTATGTCGTGATGCGGCTAGCGGACGAGAAGCGTCTCGATCTCGACACGCCGCTCGTGGCCTATCGCCGGCCGGACCATTTGGGCGACGATCCAAATCTCGAACGCATTACCGCTCGCCATGTGCTCAAGCATTCGACCGGATTGCCGAACTGGGCCAAGGAGCCGCTCGTCACTAGCGCTGCGCCGGGATCGCGCTACACCTATTCGGGCGAAGCCTTCATCTGGCTCCAGTTGGTCGTCGAGACGATCATGGGAACGAGCCTCGGCAGCGTGATGCAGGCGAAGCTGTTCGGGCCGGCCGGAATGTCCCACAGCAGCTTCGGCTGGGATGAGACGATCGCCGGATCGGCGGTCTTCGGTCATTCCGCGCCCGCGGAAGGCGAGCAGACGCTGCCACCGCAGCCGACACGCGAGCTTGGTGATCGCCTGCTTCGCGTCGCGACGAAATGGGGCAAGCCCATCGCGTTCTGGGCCTACGAAGATTCCTTCGCGGCGATGCGTGAGGCGGATCCCCGGACGCCGCCATCGACCCACGATCTATTGGTGAATTCCGCGGGCGGACTGCTCACCACCGCCTCCGATTACGCGAAATTCATGCTGCTCATGATGGATGGGTGGGAACGGGCGACATGGGAGATCGGCGATGCGGCCCGGCGGGCCATGCTCACCCCCCAAGTCGACGTGCGCGGGCGTGACATCGCGCGAGGGCTGGGCTGGGAACTTGAGCAATCCCCGGCATATCCGCTGTTCCAGCATAGCGGCAGCAATTACGGCATCTTCAAAACGCTCGGCGTGGGCGATGCCCAGAACGGTCGGGCGATAATAGTCTTCACCAATGGGGCGAACGGACACGCGCTTGCCGCAAGGATCTTTCGGGAAGCAACAGGGATCGACCGGTTGAAGTCGCTGATCTGACCGGCGAGGTTACCCGATTGATCGCTTCCGGGCGGGTCGGCTCCAACCATATACGAGTCTTGGCCGTTTGCTGTCAGGCCGCTTCCGGGACGCAGATCTCGACAAGCAGACATTTGGTTGCGTTAGCTCGTGAGGCGGATATCCAGAATTACATTTACGTCGACAAAGCGGTCAAAATGGCCGTCCAGGAAACCTCTTAAGTGATTGCCCAACTACCCGACATTGGAACAGCCAAGGCCGGCAACGGCAACGGCAATTATAGTCGGTTAATCAGATGGTGGGGGGGGAGGTAGCTCAAAAGATGCCAGCATTCCGGTCGATGCCAGCGCAACGACCAATGGCGGCTCGATCGACACGGTATCAAGCCGCGGCGCTCCGCATTTGGTAGCAAGGAATTCATAAATCGTTTGCGATCGGCCTCTCACGGAACGGCTGTTTCACCGCATCCGCACTATGCCGAGCTAGCGCGGCTGGCATTCCCCGATTGCAACCTGCTTATCCTGTCGTGCTTCCGCCGAGCGAGGCGAGCTCGCCGCGCTCGCGCGCCTTGCGGCCATAGACGAGTTCGAAGAGCGGCCCCGCCATCACGGTCGTCGCGATTGCCATGAGCACCATCATCGCGAACAGCGTCGGGCCGATGATACCCTTTTGCAACCCGATGTTGATGATAATCAGCTCCATCAGCCCTCGTGCATTCATCAGCGCGCCGATGCCAAGCGCGGTGCGGTTGTTCTCGCCCGCCAGCCGTGCAGCGAGCCAGCAAGCGCCGAACTTCGCCGCGATGGACACCGCGAGAATACCGAGCGCGACCGCCAGCAACTTCCAGTCATTTACCATGTCGAGCCGCGTATTGAGCCCCGAATAAGTGAAAAACATCGGCAACAGCAGCACGACCGTCATCGGCTCGATCTTGCGACGGATTTCCTCCGCGAATAGCCCGCGCGGCATGCAGACGCCAAGCAGGAAGCCGCCAAACACCGCGTGGATGCCTGCGGTGTCCATGACGAAGGCCGATAGCGCGTAAAGGATCAGCACGACTGCAAAGAGCGTGTGCGTCAGCTCGCCCTTCGCCTCGACCGCGCGGCCCAACAGCATGAACAGGCGGCGGCCCGCGAGCAGCATGAACGCGACATAAGCGCCGCCCCCGAAGATCGCGAGCAGCGCGACACCCGGTCCTCCGCCGAAGGTCGCGAGCACGATCGCGAGCACACACCACGACACCGCATCGTCGAACGCGCCGGCCGTCAGCGACAGCGTCCCGAGCGATGTGTTCGCAAGTCCGCGCTCGTTGATGATCCGCGCGAGCATCGGAAACGCGGTGAGTGCGATGCAGGCGCCCATGAACAGCGTTGCGCTCACCGGACCTATTCCCGGCAAAAAGAGGCCCGAAATGGTCAGAAGATATGGCGTGATCGCAAAGGCAAAGAGGAAGGGCACGATGATCCCCGCGGCCGACACGCCCGCGGCGCTTCGCGCCTTCGACTGAAAATGGTCAAGACGGAGCGTCGTCCCGACGATGAACATATATAACCCGACCCCGAACTGCGCGACGACATAGAGGATGTTGCGCGTCTCTTTCGGGAACAACACGGCCTGAAAATCGGGGAAGAAAAGCCCGAGGAGCGAGGGGCCGAGCAGCACGCCAGCGATCATCTCGCCGACGACCTGCGGCTGGCCGAACCATTTCTTCGCCGCCCAGCCGGTGATCCGGCAGACGAACAGGATCACCGCAATCTGCAGGAAGAAATGGATGCTGTAGTCCCCCGGCGTGTAGCTTCGTGCTGCCTCCACAGCAGGGCCGTGCGCACCAAGCGCATCGCCGATCGCGCGCGCGAAATCTTCGACGAGTTCGCGCGTCACGGTCGCCGGGCCGCGACGGGAAAAGTGGGCGGGACGAAATTTAGCTCCGCTCGGGACAGAAAGCGGTCGATTGCGGCAAGATCGGCGGGGCGGTCGGTCGTGACGGGTGATCGCATGGCGGCATTGGACGGGAAAACACCATATCCGGCGAACAGGCAATGCCAGCTGATATTCGGGTAAAAGGCGCCGATGCGGAGATCTTCGATCGCTTCGCCAATATCGGCACCCGTGAACCAGGCCGTGATCATCGCCTTAAGATTGTCCGACAAAGTCTCGAGTCCGGCGGCATCGCGCCAGTAGCCCCGATCGGCGTCGCGCTGGTTCATCCGGTAATGCGCAACGATATAGTCGCGAACGCCCTCATAGCGCGCCGCGATCCGGGCGTTGAAAATGTCGCGGTGCCTGGGGGTGAAGCCTCCGCCTTCGAAGGCCGTGATGAACTCTTGTGCGGTCGCGATGACGATGTGGAGCGCGGTCGCCTCCAGCGGCTCGATGAAACCCTGCGCCAAACCCATCGCAAGGCAATTGGCCGTCCAACTATGTTCGAGCCGTCCGACCTTCATCTCCAGATGTCTCGCCGGACCATCCGCATCGGTTAGCCCAAGCGCAATTCTGAGCTCGCGTTCGGCCTGATCGCGGTCAAGATAGCGGCTTGAATAGACATAGCCGTTTCCGATCCGCGTGGTCAGCGGGATGGCCCAGCGCCACCCGGCCGTCATCGCGATGCTCTTCGTAGCCGTGACGACCGGGCCCCTTTCGTCATGCGCCGTCGGCATGACGACGGCCCGGTCGTTGAAAAGATTTTCCGCAAATGGCAGAAAGCGCGCGCCGAGCGCCTGTCCGGCGATCAGCCCCCCGAAACCACTGCAGTCGACGAAAAAATCCGCCGCCAGTGCCTCGCCGCCCTCCAGCCCCAGCGATCGCACATTGCCGTCGGCCCCGACGTCGACGCTAACCACCTTCCGCGCAAGATGCGTCACGCCCTGCGATACCGCGTGATCGCGGAGAAACGCGCCGAGCTTATAGGCGTCGAAATGATAGCCGTAGGCGAGATCGAACGGGAAGGATTCGCCGCCATGCGGTCCCCCTCCGCGAGCGGCGACCCGCCCGGCAAGGTAAAAGCGGTCCGGATTTGCCGGGACGTCGACGCCGGTCCGCCGTAACGCGGCGTTGCGGAAAAACTCGGCCTGGGTATGCACGTCGAGCGTTCCCGGGAAGGGGTGGAAATAGCCCGACTCCTGGCCACCCGCCGACCAGCCCTCGAACGCTATCCCGAGCTTGTAGGTGGCGTCGCACGCGGGCATCCATTCGGCTTCGGCTATGCCAAGGCCGTCGAAAAAGGCCTTGAGCTGCGGTGTCGACCCCTCACCCACCCCGATGATTCCGATGTCGGGGGACTCGACGACCGAAATCCGGATCGGGCTGTCACGCCAGAGATGTGCAAACAGCGCCGCCGTCATCCACCCGGCGCTACCCCCGCCGAGAATGACGATATGAAGCGGTTCCTCGGCGGATGGGCTCATCGCGGCGCCATGAGAAAGAGGAAAATTTCCGGGAGACGGGCTGCCCACGCATTTTCGTCATGCGGTGCGCCATCATAGACGCGACTTTGCCATTCCCGTCCCCGCTCCCATCCGCTGGCGGCGAGGCGCGCGTCGATCGCTTGCTGATATGGCGCATAGTGGGCATCGAGCGTGGCCGTGCCATGGTCCATCCAGAGACGTCGCCCGTCGGGTGGGCCAAGGCGTGCCGCGAACCAACCATCCCAGAGCGCGATCAGCCGAGGGTCCGCGTCGCCCACGGCGCCGGGCGCGACCGCCGGCCAATGCGAGCTGACGCATGCCGCGCGGCCATAGACCGCCGGACGTTCGAGAAAGGCATAGCAGCTCATGAGGCCGCCCATGCTCGATCCCATGATCACGGTGTCGTTGCGCCCCGGACGAGTCCGCAGCGTCGCGTCGACCCATGATTTCAGAGGCCCCGCAAGCCAGTCGAGATAGGCGTCCGACAGAATCGGACCGCCCGCCGCCGCCGCCATAGAAGCGGCAATATCGGGCGCCGCGAGCCGGTACGCGCTCGCCGGAAGATACTGGCGATAGCGATCCACGCCCGGCGCCCAGATACCGACGATGATATGCGGCTCGGCTCCTCGCTTCATGGCCGCCAGCATGGCGCGGTCCGCCTCCCATATCTTCCCGAAGTTCGACGACGCCCGATCGAAGAGATTATGGCCATCGTGCATATAGACGACCGGATAGCGACGGACGCCCTTGTCGTAGCCGGGTGGCAGCCAGATCGTCAGGCGTTGCTCGGGCAATCCGGCAGCGAAGACATGATCATATTGGAGAAGACGGCCGCGATCGGCGGCTTCGGCAGGCAGGGCGAGCAGCGCCCACAGCGCCATCAGCGCCGCCACCAGGTGCCGCCGGATCGTCATCGTCCGGGATGCAGGCGCATGGCCGCTCCCCCGCCCGGAGCGAGCCACAGGCGGTACGTGTCGCCCTTTTTCACCCGGATATTGTCATAGGCGATGCGGTGCCGGGCGTCGGTGAGATAGGTTGCGCCTTCGCCATCCTTGTAGATGGTTGCCGTATAGGTCTTGCCGGGATCGAGGAAGTCGAACCGCAGCGACAGCGTCCGCTCGGTCGCATCGTTGACGCCGCCGACATACCAGTCGGCGCTTGCGCGGTCCTTGCGGGCAAAGATCGCATAGTCGCCGACTTCTCCGGCAATCAATTTGCTCTCGGACCAATCGGCAGGGACTTTGGAAATGAAGTCGAGTTCGCGCGGATGCGCCTCGAGGTTTTCGATGAAGTCCGCGGCCATCTGGATGGGAGAATATATCGCAAGGTAGAGCCCAAGCTGCTTCGCAAGCGTCGAGGCCAGCGGCGCCTTGTTTGCGCCCTCGAGGCTGAGCACGCCGGGGGTGAAATCCATCGGTCCGGATAGCATGCGCGTGTACACCAGCGTCGGCTCGTGATCGGGGCCGTTGGCGAAGGCGCCCCAGGCGTTATATTCCATGCCTCGCGCACCTTCGCGCGCGACCCAGTTCGGGTACGTGCGGCGAAGGCCGGTGTCCTTCACGGGTTCGTGAGGGTTGACCGCGATCTTGTACCGGGCCGCCGTCTCGACGACCTTGAGATGATGTTCGACCTGCCGCTGGCCGTCGTGCCACTCCATGCGGGTTTCGCCTGGCGCATCGCCGGGTGCGATAATCCCGCCCGCGTCGGCCACATAACCGGTCTTCACGGCTTTGACGCCGAGCTTTCCATACAGCTTCATCGCATCTTCGAGCTGCGCCTCATAAACGGCTATGTTTCCGCCCGTCTCATGATGACCGATCAGCGTCACGCCCTTGCGCTTCGCATAATCGGTCACCGCCGCGAGGTCGAAGTCCGCGGTCGGCTGGGTAAAGCTGAATTTGTCGCCATGGCCGAACCAGTTTCCGTCCCAGCCCTTGTTCCAGCCTTCGACCAGAACTCCGCCGAACCCGTGTTTCGCGGCAAAATCGATATAGTCCTTGGTCCTCTGGGTCGTGGCGCCGTGCTTCGGCCCCTCGGCCCAGCTCCAGTCCCCGCGGATCATGCCCCACCAGATCCCGACATATTTCATCGGCTTCACCCAACTGACGTCCCCGAGCTTGTTCGGCTCGTTCAGGTTCAGTTCGAGGTCGTTTTCGACGAGACCCGCCGCCGAATCCGCGATCCTGATCGTCCGCCATGGCGTCGCGAAGGGCAGATCGCGCGTGACGCGCGGTCCGCGCGACGACGGCGACAGGGTGGCGCGAAACTTCTGCCCTTCAGCGCGCTTGAGCCACATGCCCGCATAGTCGACCAGCGCGGCCTCGTGAAAGGCGAGATGCGTCCCGTCGTCGAGGCGCATGGTCAACGGCGTGTGCGCCGTGGCGACGGCGTCGATCGGCGTTTTCTGGTAGACCTGCTCATAGCGGTTCCATTCGCCGCCGGTAATCCACCAGGCCGTCCCTTGGGGTACGATGTCGAACTCGGTGAATTCGTCGGCGATATGCGCTGTCTTGAAGCCGGGTTGTTCGGGCAACTCGTAGCGGAAGCCGATGCCGTCGTCGAAAAGCCGGAAGCGAAGGTTCATCGCGTGGCCGCCCCAGCTCTCGTCTTGCCGGAACCGGACCAGCAGTTCGTTGTGCACATCGCGGATGAAGCGGCGTTCGCCCCACGGTTGCTCCCAACGCGTATCGGAACGCTTGCGCTCGCTGTCGACGATCGAGAAGCCGCGTTGCAATCCGATGCCGTCCGTCAGGATGAACCCGAGTTTCGAGGGCGCGATGAGCAGCTTGCCCCGCCGCGACAGCGACCATGTCGGTCGCTGGTCGCCGTCGGTGGACACCGTCAGAACGATGCTGCCGTCGGGCGAGGTGGCGGTTTGCGTCGCCGGCGCCGGCTGGGCGAGGAGGGGAACCGGGGCGAACGAAACAAAGGCGGCCAGAGCCAGACGGCGCATCACATATCTCCTTGGACGTTCAGCCAGAGCGCGCCGCAGGGCGGCAGACAATCGATGGTGGCTCCGTTGAGCGCCACGACCGGCGTGCCGACACCCGCGTGCCCGGAAATGTCGATTGTTCCATTTCCAAGATTGAAGAGGCAGCGAAGGTGATCGTTCCTGGCAATTCGGTCAAAGGCGAGCAGATCGCCCTCGGTTATCCAGTTCCGGTTATCGCCCGCGCGGAGGGCCGGGTACCCGGCGCGCAGCGCCACAAGTCGACGCGTCAGATGCAGCAGCGAGGCCGGATCATCCTCTTGCCGGTCGACCGCGAGCGCCGCATGTGCCGCGCCCAGCGGCAACCAAGGCTCAGCGCTGGAAAAGCCCGCATGGGCCGTGCCGCCCTCCCACGGGAGCGGCGTGCGCGCGCCGTCGCGCGACAAGGTAAGCGGCCAATTCTTGAGAGCCTCGGGATCCTTGATCAGTTCGAAAGGTATGTCGACCTGGTCCAGTCCCAATTCCTCGCCGTTGTAAATGATGATGTTGCCGCGCAGCGCACAAAGCAGCGCCATCTTCATTCGCGCATAGGCCGCGCGGTCGGTGCCGGGCGGAGTCCAGCGGGAGAGAGCTCGCGGCGCATCGTGATTTTCGAAGGCCCAGCTTGGCCAGCCGGTCCCGGGCGCATCGGGCCATTGCTCCGCCGCCTCGCGAACGAGCTTCGGGGTCAGCTGGTCCGCATAGAGGAAATCGAAGCCATAGGCGCTGTTGAGCCGGTGCCCGCCGGCGGTAAACTGCCGCATCTCGCGCACCGCGTCGTCGCCGCCGACCTCCGCAACAGTGAACCTGTCGGCATAGCGATCGGTAAGCGCCCGAATCCGTTCGAGAAACAACGGGATGTCGGGGTGCGACTGGTTGTAGATTTTTTGCTGGAAATCGAAGGGCCGCGTCCGGACCTTGTTCGAGGGCGCCGCCGGCGGATTGTCGCGAAGTTCGGGATCGTGCATCGCGAAATTGATCGCGTCGATACGAAAGCCGTCGACCCCCCGGTCGAGCCAGAATTGCACGACGTCGAGCAGGGCCTGTTGCACGTCGGGGTTATGCCCGTTGAGCTGCGGCTGCGAGCCTAGGAAATTATGGAGATAATATTGGCCGCGGCGCGCGTCCCACGTCCAGGCGGGGCCCCCGAACACCGACTGCCAGTTGGTCGGCGGCGTACCGTCGGGCCGCGCGTCCGCCCAAACATACCATTCGGCCTTCGAATTCTCGCGGCTCGTGCGGCTTTCGGCGAACCAGGCATGGCGATCCGACGTGTGGGCAAAAACCAGGTCGGTGGTTACCTTCAGACCAAGCGCGTGCGCGCGGGCGATGAGTGCATCGAAATCGTCGAGAGTCCCGAAAATCGGATCGACGCCGCGATAGTCGGAAATATCATATCCGAAGTCGTCCATCGGCGAAGGGTAGAAGGGAGAAAGCCAGATCGCATCGACACCGAGGGACGCGATATAGTCGAGCCGGGCAGTAATGCCGGCAAGGTCCCCAACCCCGTCGCCGTTCGAATCGGCGAAGCTACGCGGATAGACCTGATATATGACGGCACCCTTCCACCAAGGCGGAGAGGCTTCGGTACAGCTATGCGGGTCTTTTGCGAGGGGCTGGTTTATCGTCACTGTTGTTTTCGCTTATTCGCCGGCCTGGCAGATCAAGGTGCCGAAGGCCGGGACGGTGATGGCAAGGGTGCCGGGCGCGGCGGAGGCTGCCGGACAATTGCCTGAAAGCGCCTCGAAGGCCCGGCTTTTCATATCGACCGCGATGTTAGCGGACAATTGCGTTGCAGACGTATTGAAGGCGAGCACGACCTCGCGGCCGGTGTCGGGATCGAAGCGCGACACGGCTAACAGACCGGCCTTGTCCGAGAAGGCCCGCACCGTCGTGGATCCGCGCATGAGGGCCGGTGTGTGCCGGCGAATAGCACTGAGCGCCGCGATATGGCGATACAGCGGATGGCTGGCGTCGAAGTTCGCGGTCGCGGTGGTGGCGTTGCTGCCGACGAGATCATTATCGTTGTAGACGGCGACTTTCGAGGCGAACATGTCTTCGCGCGCGAGCTGGTCGTTGCCGTCCGACAGGAAGCCCTGCTCGTCGCCATAGTAGATGGTGGGGATGCCGCGCAGGGTGAGTAGCATGCTGTGCGCGAGCTTGACGCGGGCCAGAAGCTCTGCCTCGTCCGCTTCGGGGTTTGCCTGTTTCACGAAGGTCGCGACACGGCCCATGTCATGATTGCCGAGGAAGGTCGGCAATGTCAGCGCGGCGCGCGCGCCGCCCTTGTAGAGGATGTCGCCGTCGAACAGGCGGGCAAATTGGTCGGTCCCCTTCGTTCCGCTCGCCGCGTCGATCGCGGCCCGGGCGAAGGCGAAATCGAGCACCGCAGGAAGTCCGGCGGAATGCGTATAGGCCGCCAGCGCACCGGGATCGAGCGCGTCGATGTAGATTTCCCCGAAGATATGGAAATTGGGAATTCCGCGGGCCCGCGCACGCGCCTGCATCGCGGGGACGAAGGCTTGCCAGAATTCCGGATTCACATGCTTGGCGGTATCGATGCGAAAGCCGTCGATGCCGAACTCGTCGATCCACCGTCCGTATATTTCGATAAAGCCCTTAATGACTTCGGGATTCTCGGTCGCCAGATCGTCGAGTCCTGCAAAATCACCGTAGAGGGCGGACTCGCCGACCCAGTCGCTGTTGCCACGATTATGATAATAGACCGGATCGTTGAGCCACGCGGGGGCCTTGCTGTGTTCCTCGCCCTTCGGGACGAACGGCTGATAGGCGAAAGAGGGGTCCACGAGCTTCGACCAGTTATCGGGGCTCGGATCGCGGTCACCTGCGAAACCGGGATTAATCGCCGGTCCGTCGACCCCTCCACGCCGCGCAAAGGGATAGTCGGCGAGGCTGCGGTAACGATAGCTCGACGCATCGCCATCGCGATACTGGATAACATCGGCCGTGTGGTTGGTGATAATGTCCATATAGACCTTCATCCCGCGCGCATGAGCGGCGTCGACGAAGGCTTTGAACTCGGCATTGGAGCCGAAATGCGGGTCTACGCTCGTGAAATCGGTGACCCAATAGCCATGATAACCAGCGCTTTCGTCGCCTTTCGGTCCCTGCACCGGCTTGTTGCGGAAAATCGGCGCGAACCAGATCGCGGTGGCGCCGAGACCCTCGATATAATCGAGCCGTCGCGTAAGCCCGGCAAGATCGCCGCCATGATAAAATCCCTTCGCGGTCGGATCATAACCGGTCGCAAGACGATCGCCTTTCAGCCCGCCGCGATCGTTCGACCGGTCGCCATTTTCGAAACGGTCGGGCAGCACGAAATAGATGATGTCGTCGGAGACGGGACGCGAGCGCGCATCTTCCGCAGCCGCCGGTGCGTGAAGCGAAGCGACAAGCATCGCGAACGGAACGAACCAACGGATCATGCAGCAACTCCTGCGGGACGCGCCGCGGCAAGGAAGGCGTCGTAATTTTCCATCTGCGCGACTTCGCGCTCGATCGTCAGCGAGATGCCGGCTATAAATTGCGCTAGCTCGGCCGGTTCGAGACTGTCGGCAAGCGGATGCCAGCGCAGGGGCTCGACCGCTTGTCCGACCAGCACCTGCAGCCATCCCGATTCGGTGAAAAGCTCTTCATGTTCGCGGAAGATCAGGCCTTGCGCGCGGAAGAGGTCGATTTTGGCTGCAAGGGTGTCGGGAACGTCCATTTCCGCCCGGTCCCGCCAATAGGGCGTGTCCCGCCGCTCGGTCGCCTTGAAATGAAGAATGATGAAATCGCGGATACGCTCCCATTCGAAGTCGCTCTGCCGATTGAATTCCGCGGCGACCGCAGGGTCGGCGGCGCCTGACGGGAGCATTTTGACGAGCCGCGAAATTCCAGCCTGAACAAGGTGGATGCTCGTCGATTCCAGCGGTTCCATGAAACCGCTCGCAAGGCCGAGCGCCACGACATTGCGGTTCCACATCCGCCGTCGCTTGCCGCTGACGAAACGCAGCTGGTTGGGCTCCGCCTGCGCCGCGCCGTCGAGATCGGAGAGCAGCGTATCCAGGGCAGCATCGTCGCCGATATGCGCCGAGCAATAGACATAGCCGTTGCCGATGCGGTGCTGGAGCGGAATGCGCCATTGCCAGCCGGCATCGCGTGCCGTGGCGCCGGTCCACGGAAGCTGCGGCACCGTACCGTGGGCGCAGGGCACCGCCACAGCGCGATCGTTAAGCAGCCAGCGCGACCAATCTTCGTACCCGCTCGCCAGCGCGCCCTCGATCAGCAATCCGCGAAAGCCAGAGCAGTCGATAAAGAAATCGCCGTCGAACCGCCGTCCGTCGTCCAGCGTCACGCCGGCGACGTCGCCGCGCTGCGGATCAAGGCGCACCTCGCCGATCCTGCCTTCGATGCGCTCGACGCCGCCCGCCTCGGCGCGGCGCCTGAGGAAGGCCGCGTACAGCGCTGCATCGAAGTGGTAGGCATAGGGCATTTCGAGGAGGTAGCGCGATGTGCGGGGCGCGCCCCGCTGCATCCGGCGCGCGCGCGCCGCCCGCTCGTTCAGCGAATAATGGTCCAGACTTTCGGCCAGTCCCGCGGCGCGCGCGCGCAGCCAATAATGGTGGAAATCGACCAGCCCCAGACCGCGGCCTATCGCCCCGAAAGCGTGCATGTAGCGATGGCCGACGCGCGTCCAGTCGCGAAACTCGATCCCGAGCTTGATCGTTCCCTGCGTCGCCGCCAGAAATTCATCTTCGTCGATGCCGAGCGCATCGTTGAAAAGCCGGATTTGGGGGATCGTCGCCTCGCCGACGCCGACCGTTCCGATTTCATCGGACTCGACCAGCCGCACCGACCAGTCGCGCGGCAGGAACCGCCGCAGGCAGGCGGCCGCCATCCAGCCTGCCGTCCCGCCCCCGATGATCATCAACCGCATGGCGATCCTTTGACCAGCGCCGCCCCGGCGGCGCAACAAAATGATGGGAGCGGCGCGACCCTGCCGCTCCCACCCAGGGAGGGTTCAGAATTTGAACGAGGCGCCCGCGAGGAACCGGCGGCCATATGTCTGATAGTCGATAACCGCCCGGCTATCGCGCGGATCATCGGTGACGAACGGCTCGTCGGTAAGATTCTGGCCCTGGACGAAGATCGAGAGGCCCTCGAGCGCACTGCCCGGCTGGAAGTCATAGCCGATCTGTGCGTCGATAATCGTCTCGGGCCGGGCGCGGCGCCGCACGCGAGCGCCACCGAAGCCCGACACCTCGCCGATGAAGCTCGAGCGGTAGCGGGCGCTGACGCGCGAGTTGAATCCCCATTTCTCGAAATAGGCCGTACCGTTCGCGACCCACTTCGAATAGCCCGGGATATCCTCCGCAGGCGCGCCGGGCGTGGGCGCGATCTTGGTCTTGGTGTAGGAGGCGCCGCCGGTCACACCGAACCCGTCGAGCGCCGATACGATCTCGCCGAACGGCAAGGTGCCGGCAAGTTCGACACCGTAAAGTTTGCCGCCCTTGCCGTTGATGGGCGCGTTGATCGTGCCCATGTAATTGACGATGATCGGCAGCCCGTTGCCGTCGTTACCCGGTGCCTGGATCGGATAGCCGGTGAAGTCGAACGGAGTATCTTGGTTGTAAATGTAGCTTTTCAGATCCTTGTAGAACAGCTGCACCGCAAGATAGCCCTTCGATCCGAAATATTTCTCGAACGTCAGGTCGGCGGCGTTGGCGCGCCACGGGCGGAGATCGGGATTGCCCGCGCTGCCCGCGCCGGCGCGGACGACGGCGCAGGTGCGGCCCGTCGGACAGACCATGTTGCCCGGATCGCCGACCGTCGTGCCATAGCTCAACGTGGCTTTTAGGTCGTCGAGGCGCGGACGGATGATTTCGCGCGCCACGCTGACGCGGATCACGAAATCGCTCGCTGTGCGCAGCGACAGGTTCAGGCTGGGCAGCACGTCGACATAATCGGTGCTCTCGCGGCGCGGGATGCCGACGATGTTCGGCGACCCGTTCGGATTGGTTCCCGCGAACGACGCCGTCGCGCCGTTCGAATTCTGGTCGGTAAAGATCGCCTGGACGCCGAAATTGCCGGTCAGCACCGATGACCCCATTTCATGGTCGATATTCGCCTGAAGATAGGTGGTCATCAGCTTTTCGGAGACGTCATAGGCCTTGACCACGACGTCGCCGTAGGGATTCGGCACCAGCTGGTAGATACCGCCCGCGAGCAGGTCGCGCGGATCGTAGCTGACCACCGGACCAAGCCCCAGGTACGACAGGTTGGTCGTGCCGAGGCGATATTGGTCGGGGATCGGCACGCTCGTCAGCCCGTCGGTGTTGGCGACGAGGCCGACGAAGGCTTCATCGGGGGTCAGGCTCTTTTTGCGATCGGTATAATTGACCCCGAACTGAACCGAGCGAAGGAAGCCCTCCAGCTCGCGTTCGATTTCGACGCGGTATTGCCAGAGCTCGTCCTTGATGATGCGGTTGTTGTAATAGCCGTCCTGGCCGCCGCGGATCCGGCGCCCGTCGACCCCCGTCTGATCCCCGCCCCAACCCAGGGGGCTGGTCAGCTGGATCAGGTTATAGTCGCCATAGTTGAGGGTGGGGCTGAAGATGGTCCCGTTGCGGTCGCTGGTGAAACCGATCGTGTCGGTCGCGCCGACGTCGGCGCCGCGCCCGGTGCCGGCATTGCTTTCGAAGATCAGTTCGTTGCGGTCGGTTTTCGACATGCTGATGTCGGCCGTGACATTCCAGCCGTCGTCGCCTTCCCAGCGGTTGTTCCAACCGAAGCTGTAGAGCTTTGCATTGCGCTCGAACACGTCGTTGCGCACGACGCCCTCGACGTTCGAGAAGCGGCCGGCGCGCGCAAACACGAACTGACCGCTCGAATCGATATCGGTGATCGTCAGCTTGGTGGCGTTGGGGCTGGCGGGATCATTGTTGACGTCGAAGCCGAGCGGAAGCTCGATGCCGCGCTTGATCTGGTCATCCTTGAAGTCCGAGTAGAAGGCGTCGAACGTCGAGGTGAAATTGGGGGTGGGCCGCCATTGCACCGTTCCTTGGAGGCCAAGGCGCGTGAGCTGGGTCGAGGTCGCATAGCTTTTGGAGCCGCCGATCACCACCGGGCTCGCCGCGGTGCCTCCGCCGGCATAACCCCAGGCGTTGAATTCCTGAATCTGGTAGGGCTCGTCGACATAGGATGCCGAAAGCGCCACGCCGAGCGTGTCGTTGGCGAACTGGTCGACGAAGACGCCGTTCACACGGTAGCCGTATTTCTTCGAACCCGCGTTCAGCTTGCCGAGGTCGGCCCATGTGCCGCGAACCCCGACCGAGATCGCCCGCTTGCCATAGTCGAGCGGGCGAATGGTGCGCAGGTCGACGGTGCCCGAAAGCCCCTGTCCGACGATCGAGGCCATCGGCGTCTTGTAAACGAGGACCTGGTTCACGACCTCGGACGGATATTGGTCATACTCGACCGCCCGATTGTCGCCGGTCGAGGTTTGCTCGCGGCCGTTGAGCAAGGTCGTCGAGAAGTCCGGCGCAAAGCCGCGGATCGAAATCGAGTTCGAACGGCCCGAGACACGCTGCGAGGTCAGGCCGGGCAGGCGCGCGATCGATTCGGCGATCGACGCGTCGGGTAGCTTGCCGATATCCTCGGCCGAGATGGATTCGACCACCTGGTCGCGATTCTTCTTCGCGTTGACGGCGCTCTGGAGGCTGGCGCTGTAGCCGGTGACGACGATGTCGCTGTCGGACGCGGCCTCGTCGGCGGGCGCGGCGGCGCCGTCCTGCGCCATCGCGGTGCCCGAAAGCATGGCGGTCAAGGCAAAGCCGAGCGCTACGGTGCTGGCGCCGCGGCGGAGGCTGATAGAATTACGCATAAAGGCTCCCCTGCTGCGATGGGGGGTCGTTCGCGCAACGGCTCGGGAGCGGCAGATCGCGCCGCACGGCATCCTCGTCATCGCGTGGGTGTTCCCATCGTCGGTCCAGCAATTGAGACCAAATCGGCCGCGCGACCATAGGGTATACGTATACGCATATCGTCGCCCGTCAGCCGCTGTCGCGTAAATGTCACAGCGCGATGGGCTCGACCCATTGGCAGTACGGCCGGCGCTCGCTAGTCTCGACGCAAGGACGGGCCGGCCTGAAGCCGACCGAACCGGGAGAAGGATATGGGGCGACCGCCAACGGCCAAGCCTACGAGTTTCGATATCGCTTATCTGGCCGGCGTGTCGCAGCCGACCGTATCGCGCGCGCTGCGCGGCAGCAAATCGGTGAGTGCCGCCACCCGCGCCAACATCGAGCGGATTGCGCGCGAGCTCAACTATACCGTCGACAAGAATGCATCGAGCCTCCGCTCGCAGCGCGCCCACACGCTCGCGCTCCTCTTCTTCGAGGATCCGACCCCAGACGAGTCGATGATCAACCCCTTCTTTCTTTCGATGCTCGGCTCGATAACCCGGCAGTGCGCCCTGCGCGGCTATGATCTTCTGATAAGCTTCCAGCAAATGAATAACGACTGGCACGTCGACTATCAGGACAGCCACCGGTCTGACGGCATCATCCTGCTCGGCTATGGCGACTATCAGCTTTATCGCGCCAAGCTCGAGCATCTGGTGGAGATGGACACGAAGTTTGTCCGCTGGGGATCGGTCGCCGACGACAATATCGGATTGACGGTCGGGTCGGACAATATCGGTGCCGGCGTTCAGGCAGGCGAGCATTTCATCGAGATAGGTCGCAAATCCATCGCCTTCTTGGGCGACGCATCCAACCACGCGCCAGAGTTTCAGGATCGCTATGCGGGCCTTTGCCGGGCGATGACGGCCGCGGGCCTGACGCCAGATCCGCGGCTGCAGCAGCCTGCCGTTTCTTCCGAGCAATCGGGCTATGAAGCCGCGCGCGCGCTCCTCGCCACGGGCATTCCGTTCGACGCCCTGTTTGCCGCCAGCGACCTGATCGCGATCGGGGCCATGCGCGCGCTCGTCGAAGCCGGCTTGGCACTGCCGCGCGACGTCGCGTTGATCGGGTTCGACGACATCCCCGCGGCCAGCCTGACGTCGCCGACGCTGACAACGGTGATGCAGGACTTGAAGGGTGCCGGGGAATTGCTCGTCGATGCGCTGCTCGGCCGCATCGACGGTCGGCCCGCAGGGCGATGCATCTTGCCGACGCGGCTGATCCGCAGGCAAAGCACATCGCCCTGATCGGCTAAGTATTCGTATACCTTGACCCGATCGCCCCGCCCGCCGCTTGCTCTTGCCGGGCGCTGCTGCAAGATCGCGCGGCTAAAGAGCCGCGCGCCATGCGGCCGATGGGGAGAGACGTGATGGAAAAGCCGCGGCAAAGTCGCGCCGGACTGTGGAACATCAGCTTCGGCTTTTTCGGCATCCAGATCGGCTTCGCGCTCCAGAACGCCAATATGAGCCGGATTTTCCAATCGCTTGGCGAAGACATCGAGAAACTGCCCGGCCTCTGGGTCGCCGCACCGCTGACGGGCCTGCTGATCCAGCCGGTGATCGGCCATATGAGCGACCGGACCTGGCTGGGGCGGCTCGGCCGCCGTCGGCCTTATTTTCTTGCCGGCGCCATTCTCGCCGCGATCGCGCTGTTCGTGATGCCGCAAAGCCCGGCGATCTGGTTCGCGGCGACGACGCTCTGGCTCCTCGACGCCTCGCTCAATATCTCGATGGAGCCCTTTCGCGCCTTTGTCGGCGACATGCTGCGGAAGGACCAGCATAGTGCGGGCTATGCGGTCCAGACGGCCTTTATTGGCGCGGGCGCGGTCGTCGGCTCGCTCTTTCCGTCGTTCATGGACCTGCTGGGGGTCGCCAATGTCGCGCCGCCCGGCGAGATTCCCGACACCGTCCGCTACGCTTTCTGGTTCGGCGGCCTTGCCCTCTTCCTCTCGGTCTTGTGGACGGTGGTGACGACCCGCGAATATGATCCGGTCGAGATGGCGGGATTCGGCCCCGCCGAAGCGGAGACCCAGCCCGCGGTTCGCGCGCTTGCGTCGCGAAGCTATGCCGGTTGCTCCGCCTGGATCGTAGCCGGTCTCGGCGTAATGGCCATCCGGCAGGAATTTTCGCTGCTCCGCGAGGTTCTTCTCCTCGGCGCGCTGCTGATTGCCTACGGCCTTGCAAGCCTCATCGCCATCGCCCTCGCGCGCCGTGGCAACGAGACCAACATGCTGTCGAGCATCGTCGGCGATTTCTCCGGTATGCCGCCAATCATGAAGCGGCTCGCCCTCGTCCAGTTCTTCAGCTGGTCGGCGCTGTTCATCATGTGGATCAACACCACGCCCATCGTCGCCCAATATCATTTCGGGACGACCGATGCGGCGAGCGCCGCCTATCAGACCGCCGCCAACTGGGTCGGCACGCTCTTCGCCATCTATAACGGTGTGGCCGCCGTCGCCGCGCTCACTCTCCTGCCCTGGTTATCCAGGCGCATCGGGCAGGCCCGCACGCACATCGCCGGCCTTGTCTGCGGTGCGCTCGGCTATGGCAGCTTTTTCCTGCTGCGCGACCCCACGCATCTTGTTGCGAGCGAGGTCCTCATCGGCATCTTCTGGGCTTCGGTTCTCGCGATGCCTTACGCGATCCTCGCCTCCAGCCTGCCGCAGGGAAAGCTCGGCATCTACATGGGCCTCTTCAATATCTTCGTGGTCGTTCCGCAGCTGCTTGTCGCCACGATCATGGGGTCGATCATGGCCGCCTTCTTTCCCGGCGCCCCGATCTACACGATGGCGTTCGCGTCGGGCACCTTGCTGCTGGCGGCCGCCGCAATGACGCGGGTCACCCCGCTCACCGGAGGGGTCGCCCGATGATCTCCCGTTTGGGTCCGTGCCGCCCGCCTTGCCTCCCTCTCGGCCGTCACGGCTTGCGCCTGCGCCGTCCCATCCGCCGCCGAGCAGCCGGCTCCAACCTTTAACTGGAAGGCGCCGGACATCGCGCAGCTGAAGCATCCCGAGACGAGCGAAATGCAGTCTGGACAAATGCTGGGGGCGGCAATCATTCTGGCGGCGCCGATCATCGTCGCTGTGCTGCATCAACGTTCTCCAGGCGGCAGCGCAATTCGCCCGCTCGACCCGACGATGCTCGATGTCTATGCCCTTAGTTTCATCCGCGCGTGACGCCATAATAGTCCTTCACCGAATAAGGCGAGCCGAGGCTGCCCTTGCGGTTCTTCTCGCCGATCGGATGGATCGGCATCAGCCAGATGATATCGACGCCGAGCTTTTTAGGGCGGGGCAACTGCGTCTCGGCGGCTCGAAACGTTCCTTCGCGCGTGAACTGCCGCGTGTTGATCTGATAAAGAATGGCACCGCGGCTCCAGTCTACATGAGTCTTGGTACAACTTTAGACAGACCTCATCTTTCTGCGCCAAACACTATCGCGCACCAAAATTTCATTTGGGCAAACGTTATTGCGCCTGTGGCGCGGCTCCCTCGCTGCAACATTGCCCAAGGGAACAGGTCCTCAGCTCGAACTGGCCGTGTGTGGACGGCCCTCCGTTGGCAAGCGGTTTCTGGATATGATGCGACCTGCTGGTTGGTGCAGCCATGTGTCCGGCCTGTGATGCGGCCTTGTCATGCGCCGCTGGCCATGATGCCTTTCGCGCGGATCGGGTCCCGACCAATTGGACGCACTCGAGGTGCACCGGCCAAAATGGGTTTTCCTGATCCGGCGGTTTCAACCGGCTTTGTGCATCAGCTCCTGTCTGCCCTTCCCAACCTCGGCGACGCCATGATCGGCGCCTGATCTCCTATGCGTGCGCGACCTGCGGTTCGCGGTAGTGCTCTCCGCTCGTCATCAGCGCCCAGACCATGCGGGCGGTTTTGTTAGCTAGCGCCACAGCTGCAACTTTCTTCGCTCGACGCTTCATCAGTTCGATGAGCCATGGCCGTTTGGTGCCGTGCCGCTCGGCATGGCGGATGACGGCCATCGAACCGACGACGAGCATCTGACGCAGATACTGGTTGCCCGCACGCGATATGCCGCCGAGCCGCTCCTTCCCTCCGCTGGAGTTCTGCCGCGGGACCAAACCTATCCACGCGGCGAGGTCGCGGCCTGTCTTGAACAGGCGCGGATCGGCGACGCTGGCAACAAAGGCGCTGGCGAGCAGTGGCCCGACGCCCGGTATCTCCATCAGCCGCCGCCCAACTTCTGTGTCGCGCGCACTCGCACGGATACGTCGGTCGTTCTCAAGGATCTGCTCCTTTACGATCGCGAGCTGCGCCCCGAGCATCTCCAAGCAGAGCCGGGCATCAGGTGGAATCCTCTCGTCATCTTTGTCGGCGACTATCGCCAGCAGGCGCTCGAGCCCAATGCGCCCCACCGGCGCCACGATCCCGAACTCCGACATATGCGCCCGCGTCGCGTTCGACAGCTGCGTGCGCTGGCGGTTGAGCATCAGGCGGACACGGTGAAGCATCATCACGCTCTGCTGTTCCGGAGTCTTCACCGTCACGAACCGCATCGTCGGCCGCGTCACCGCCTCGCAGATCGCCTCCGCATCGGCAGCGTCATTCTTGCCGCGCTTCACATACGGCTTCACATATTGCGCCGGCATCAGTCGAACATCATGGCCCAGCGCGATCAGCTCGCGGGCCCAGTGGTGAGAGTTGCTGCAGGCCTCGATGCCGACCAGACAGCGCGGCAGCTTCGCGAAGAACGGAATCACCCGGGCCCGGCTCAGGCGCTTGCGCACCACCACTTCGCCTGCGGCATCAACACCGTGGACCTGAAACACCGACTTCGCGATATCCAACCCGACCGTTACAATCTTCTCCATCGTAGCTCTCCTTCCAGCTCATCCCGCAGATCATACCGCGGGGAGTTGGAGAGCCGTCCACGTCATCAATTGGAGACTGTCCGCTGTTGGTAGCCTATTTCGCTAAGCGGACACTTGACGCGCGGATTATGTCGCGACCGACAAAGTCTCTGGCAGATTTGTGCGCTGCAGCGTAAAGGCGCGACCATGAGGATCGCGATCATCGACACCAGCGCAGGGCGTGCGGCCGTCATATCCGACGGTTTGCGCGAAGCTGGTCTCGACGACCTCGTACTGGTGGACACTTCCAAACCACTTGTTGCGCAGATCGAAGCGGCTGCCCCCGAAGTTGTTCTTATCAACCTCGAGAACCCGAGCCGCGACCTGCTCGAGGATTTCTTCGCTATGTCGCGCGCGCTGGCACGGCCGATCGCAATGTTCGTCGATCAGAGCGATGCCGAGGCGACCGGCGCGGCGATCGACGCCGGGGTTTCGGCCTATGTCGTCGACGGATTGTCGAAGCAACGTATCAAGCCGGTGGTTGACCTCGCCATCCGACGCTTCCAGGCCTTTTCGCGGCTCCAGCGCGAACTCGATGACGCCAAGAACGCACTCGCCGAGCGGGCCGTGATCGACAAGGCGAAGGCGATCCTGATGAAGCGGCGTCAGATCGACGAGCCCGAGGCTTATGCCCTGCTCCGCGGACAGGCGATGCGGACCAATCGTCGCATCTCGGAGATTGCCGAGGCGATCGTCACCAGCGAAGCGCTGATGGGAGACATGGAATGACCGGCGAGCGCTTCCGTATCGGCTTCCTGCCACTCGTCGACGCCGCGTTGCCGGTTCTTGCCCACGAAATCGGCTTCGCCGCCGCCGAGGGGGTCGCGATCGACCTTGTCCGCGACATGACCTGGGCGACCGTGCGCGACCGGCTGCTCTATGGTCACACCGATGCGGCGCATATGATCGCGCCGCTTGCCATCGCCACAACGCTTGGAAAGGATCGTCCCGCAGTGCCGCTCGCGGTGCCGTTCGTTCTGGGTCTCAACGGCAATGCCGTCACCTTCTCGACCAAGCTCGCGGAAGAAGCAGGTCTGACCGATACGCTGGGTGATCCGATCCGGATCGGCGCGGCGCTGAAGCAGGTAGCGGACGCGCGGGTCGCGGCGGGCAAAGCTTTGCGCTTCGGCGTCGTCCATCGCTATTCGAGCCACAATTACATGCTGCGCTACTGGCTCGCAGGTGTCGGCATTCGTCCCGATCAAGATATCGAGATCGTCGTTACCAGCCCGCCTTTTGCCGCCGACGCGCTCGCCGCGGGCGAAGTCGACGGCATCTGCGTCGGCGAGCCATGGAACTCGATCGCCGTCGACCGCGGCGTAGGTCACATCGCGCTCGCAACCGCGCAGATCTGGCGCCGCGGTGTCGAGAAAGTGCTCGCGATGCCGGAGGCTACGCTCAACGAGCGTCGCGAAGCGGTCGCAGCGCTGGTCCGCGCGCTGCACGCGGCAGCGGCACATTTTGTCGAACCCGGCGCTGCCGAGGAAAGCGCCGACATATTGGCGCGGCCCGAATATCTCGACGCGCCGCGCGATGCCGTATTGCGCGCAATCACCGACCGCATCCGGCTCGTCCCAGGCGGCGAGCCGATCCACTATCCCGACTTCATGTTCCAGTATCGCGAGGCGGCCAACTTTCCCTGGCGCAGCCAGGCTGCGTGGCTCTACTCGCAGATGGTCCGCTGGGACTATATGGCGTTCGACGACGCCGAAGCCGCGGCGGCCGGCAACGTCTTCCGTCCCGACGTCTACCGGGCCGCGCTTGCAGGCTCGGGCGCGCCGCTGCCCGGCGCGAGTTCGAAACTCGAAGGCGGGCTCGACGAGCCCATCGGCGCCGGTTCGACACAGGGCCGCCTCACGCTCGGCAGCGACCGCTTTTTCGACGGCCGCGCCTTCGATCCCGACGACATCGAGACCTATCTCGCTAAACTTCCATAGCTTTTCCTTTTATGCTGCACCTGCGAAATAACCGCTTGCAGCAAAGCTGCGAATCAGGCAGCTTTAGCGCACTCGGCAAGGTTGCCGGGGCAGGATAAGGCGGCGCCGGTTCCAACGAGGGGATCGAACCGCAGGCGGACGGGGAGCCATTCCCCGCAATCCCAACAGGCAATGAAGCCGTCAGGATGCGCCCGCATGGCCGCCGTCCTGGCGGCTTTTTTATTGCCCGTCACACGAAGGGGACGGACGATGACGACTGCAAACACGGGGGCCATGGCACCCAAATCGAGCTTCTGGGCGAGCGGGCACTGGCCGACGCTGGTCGCCGCCTTTCTTTATTTCGATCTTGCCTTCATGGTCTGGGTCATCCTTGGCCCGCTGGCGCCGTCGATTTCCGAAGACCTCGGACTGACACCCGCACAAAAAGGCCTGATGGTCGCGGTCCCGACGCTGGCCGGCGCGGTGCTGCGCGTCGTCAACGGGCTGCTCGTCGACCGGATCGGCCCGAAGCGCTCGGGCGCGATCAGCCAGATCATCGTCATCGCCGGACTGTTCGCGGCCTGGTTTTTCGGCGTGCACAGTTTCGCGGGCACGCTCGCACTCGGCGTGATCCTCGGCTTCGCCGGTGCAAGCTTCGCGATCGCGCTGCCGCTTGCGAGCCGCTGGTATCCGCCCGAGCATCAGGGCAAGGCGATGGGCCTTGCGGGCATGGGCAATTCGGGCACGGTGCTCGCCGCGCTCTTCGCCCCCGGCCTCGCCAAGTTGTTCGGCTGGAACGCAGTGCTCGGCCTCGCCTGCATCCCGCTGACGATCGCCTTCTTCATCTATCTCGCGATGGCGAAGGATGCGCCGAATGCGCCCGCGCCGAAGAAGCTTGTCGACTATTTCCAGCCGCTCAAGACCGCCGACGCCTGGTGGCTTATGGCCTTCTATTCGGTGACGTTTGGCGGCTTCGTCGGGCTCGCCGCCTCGCTTCCGGTGTATTTCACCGATCAGTTCCACCTGACCCCTGTGATCGCGGGCTATTGCACCGCGGCGTGCGTCTTCGCCGGATCGCTGGTGCGGCCGATGGGCGGTGCGCTCGCGGACCGGATCGGCGGCGTCAAGGCGCTGATGGCGGTGTTCGTCGTCGCGGCGCTCGCTCTCGCGGGCGTACCGCAAGCCGATAGCTTGCCCGCCGCGCTCGGCCTCTTCGTCGTGGCGATGCTCGCGCTTGGCACCGGCAACGGCTCGGTGTTCCAGCTTGTGCCGCAGCGCTTCTCTGCCGAGATCGGCGTGATGACCGGGCTCGTCGGCATGGCGGGCGGCGTCGGCGGCTTCTACCTTGCCTCCTCGCTCGGCTTTGCGAAACAGTGGAGCGGCAGCTTCGGCCCCGGCTTCTATATCTTCGCCGGGCTTGCGGTCGTGGCGCTGGTCGGGCTGATCTTCGTCAAGGGCCAGTGGCGCGCGACCTGGGGCGCAGCCGAAGGCGTGCGGATCTAACCATGACCCGCACCCTTGTGATCTTGCTGGCGCTCGCGCCGGCCGGGGTGGCGCACGCCCGGGACGTCACCCTCAAGCCGCTCGGCGAAGCCCGGCTTCGCTATGAACAGGTCGATCAGGACGGCCTCGCCGCCGATGCCGACGCCCTGACCCTGCGCCTCCGCGCCGGGGTCGAGGCGAAAGCCGGGCGCTGGTCGGCGCTCGTCGAGGGTCAGGGCACCCTTGCAGTTGTTGACGATTATTTCGACGGCCTGCACGGGCCGGCTACGCGGCCGCTCGTCGCCGATCCCGAGAACATCGCCTTGGCCCGCGCCCAGCTTCGGTACGCCTCGCCGAGCTTCGCGGTAACCGCAGGCCGCCAGCGGATCGGGCTCGATGACGAACGCTTCATCGGCGCCGTGCCTTTTCGTCAGAACGGCCAGAGCTTCGACGCGGTGCGCGCCGAGATCACGCCGGCCAAGGGCGTCAAGGCCGACCTCACCTATGCGTGGAGCGTGCGCACCATCTGGGGCATCGACGGCGCCGGCGCACGGCAACAAGCGGTGTCAGGCGACAATCTCTTCGGCAATGTCAGCGTCGCGACGCCGGTCGGCAAGATCGCGGCCTTCGCCTATCTCGTCGACCAGGACGAGGCCGCCATGCAGGGTTTCCGCATGTCGAGCCAGAGCTATGGCGTGCGGCTCGACGGCAGCCAGCCGCTCGGCAAGGCGAAGATCGCCTATCAGCTCAGCTATGCGCGCCAGTCCGACTGGCACCGCAACCCCAATGACTATTCCGCCGACTATTGGCTTGCTGATGTCGCGGTCGATCTTGGTGGCCCCCGGGTCGGCGCCGGGTATGAGATACTCGGCGCCGACAACGGGTTGGCCCTGACCAGTTTCCAGACCCCGCTCGCGACCGGGTTCAAATTTCAGGGTTGGGCAGACAAATTCCTCGTCACTCCGCCCGATGGCGTCCGCGACCTTTATGGCAGCGTGGGCTGGGGCTGGAAGGCGGTCGGGCCGCTCAAGGCCGTGACGCTGCAGGCCGCGTATCACGACTATCGCAGTGACCGGGCCAGCCGCGCCTACGGCGACGAGATCGACCTCCTCGCCAGCGCCAAGCTCGGCAAGGTCACCGCCTCGGCGCGCTACGCCCACTACGACGCCGACACTTTCGCCACCGACACCGACAAATTCTGGCTGCAACTGGACTGGATGCTCTGATGGAACACCGCCCCCTCAAACCCGACGCCGACACGCGCGAGCATCTGGTCGTCATTGGCAACGGCATGGCCGGCTGCCGCGCGGTCGAGGAACTGCTCGCGCGCGATCCGAGCCGCTACCGCGTCACAATCTTCGGCGCCGAACCGCGGGTCAATTACAACCGCATCATGCTCTCCCCCGTGCTGGCGGGAGAGAAATGCTTCGACGATATCGTGATCAACGACGCCGCGTGGTATGCCGACAACGGCATCGCGCTCGTCGCCGGCGATCCCGTTGCGGCGATCGACCGCGCGGCGAAGACGGTGACGGCGCGCAGCGGGCTCGTCGAGACTTACGACCGGCTGCTGATCGCCACCGGCTCCGATCCCTTCATCATTCCCGTTCCGGGCAAGGACCTGCCCGGCGTCATCGCCTTTCGCGACATGGACGATGTCGACATGATGCTCGCCGCCGCCGATGCCGGCGGCGACGCGGTGGTGATCGGCGGCGGGCTGCTCGGGCTCGAGGCGGCGCATGGCCTCAGCTTGCGCGGCATGAAGGTCACCGTCATCCACCTGATGCCGACGCTGATGGAGCGCCAGCTCGACGAGGCCGCGGGCTGGCTGCTCAAAAATGCGCTCGAAGCGCGCGGCCAGACGATCCTGACCGGCGCCGACACCGCCGAGATCATCGGCACCGGCAAGGTCGAGGGCGTGAAGCTCAAGGACGGGACATTGATCCCCGCCAGCCTCGTCGTGATGGCGGTCGGTATCCGCCCGTCGATCCAACTCGCGCGCGACGCGGGCCTTGCGGTCGGGCGCGGCATCCAGGTCGACGACCATATGGTCACCAGCGACCCCGCCGTGCTCGCGGTGGGCGAATGCGTCGAGCATGACGGGCAGGTTTACGGCCTCGTCGCGCCCTTGTGGGACATGTGCCGCAGCCTCGCCGACGGGCTGGTCGAGAAACCCAGCGGTTATCGCGGCTCGGTGACCTCAACCAAGCTCAAGGTGTCGGGCATCGACGTCTTTTCGGCGGGCGATTTCTCGGGCGGCGACGGCTGCGAGGATATCGTCCTCCGCGACGCCTCGCGCGGCGTCTACAAGCGCGTGATCGTCAAGGACGACCGCATCGTCGGCGCGGTGCTCTACGGCGACACCGCTGACGGCAGCTGGTATTTCGATCTCCTGAAGAAGCAGAAAGACGTCTCCGACCTCCGCGACCTCTTGATCTTCGGCCAGGCCTTCGCCGCGGGAGGCGGCGCGGCGGACCCTAAGGCGGCCGTTGCGGCGCTCTCGGACGATGCCGAGATTTGCGGCTGCAACGGCGTCACTAAGGGCCAGGTCGTCTCGTGCATCGCCAAGGGCGCACACAGCCTCGACGCGGTGCGCGGCACCTGCAAGGCGTCGGCCAGCTGCGGCAGCTGCACCGGGCTCGTCGAGAACCTGCTCGCGCTGACATTGGGCGACGATGTGCAAAGCGGCCCCAAGACCATGTGCAAATGCACCAGCTTCGGGCACGACGATGTCCGCCGCGAAATCGTCGCGCAGGACATGCGCTCGATCCCCGAGGTGATGCAGAAATTGCACTGGGCCACCCCCGACGGCTGTTCCTCGTGCCGCCCCGCGCTCAATTACTATCTGCTCTGTGCGCTGCCGGGTGAGTATGTCGACGACCAGCAGAGCCGCTTCGTCAACGAGCGCCTCCACGCCAATATCCAGAAGGACGGGACCTATTCGGTCGTCCCGCGCATGTGGGGCGGGCTCACCAACCCCAGGGAGCTGCGCGCGATCGCCGATGTGGTCGAGAAGTACAACGCGCCGATGGTCAAGGTCACCGGCGGCCAGCGGCTCGACATCTTCGGGATCAAGAAGGAGGATCTGCCCGCGGTCTGGGCCGATCTCAACGCCGCCGGAATGGTCTCGGGCCATGCCTATGGCAAGGCGCTGCGCACGGTGAAGACTTGCGTCGGGTCCGAATGGTGCCGCTTCGGCACGCAGGATTCGACCGGGCTCGGCGTCAAGCTGGAACGGATGAGCTGGGGCAGCTGGATGCCGCACAAGTTCAAGATCGCGGTGTCGGGATGCCCGCGTAACTGCGCTGAGGCGACGATCAAGGACTTCGGCGTCGTCTGCGTCGACAGCGGTTATGAGCTCCACGTCGGCGGCAACGGCGGAATTCACGTGCGCGCCACCGACCTGCTCTGCAAGGTCGCGAACGAGCAGGAGGCGATGGATTATTGCGCCGCCTTCATCCAGCTCTACCGTGAGGAAGCGCGCTACCTCGAACGCACCGCACCATGGATCGAGCGCGTCGGGCTCGACCATATCAAGGCGCGCATCGTCGACGACGATCTGGGCCGCGACGCGCTCCGCGCACGATTCCTCTTCTCGCAGAGCTTCAGCCAGGACGACCCCTGGGCGCAGCGCGCCGAAGGTGCCGAAGCCGAACATCACGCGCCGATGGCGCGCTTTATCCCGCAGGAGGAACTGGCATGAACACCGCCGAATGGCTCGACATCGGCTGGGTCGACCAGATCCCCGTGCGCGGCAGCCGTACGGTGCAAGTCGAGGGCGGCGACGACATCGCAGTCTTCCGCACCGCCGAAGGCAAGGTCTTCGCTCTCCTCGACCGCTGCCCGCACAAGCATGGACGGCTCAGCCAAGGCATCGTCCACGGCGGCGCGGTCGCTTGCCCGCTGCACAATTGGCGGATCAGTCTGTCGACCGGCGAGGCGCTGGGCGACGACAAGGGCTGCACACCCACGGTGCCGGTCAAGATCGATGGCGGCCGCGTTCTCATCTGCCGCGCGAGCACGCTGAAGGCCGCCGCCTGATGACGGAGGCCGTCCGCACGACCTGCGCCTATTGCGGCGTCGGCTGCGGCATCCGCGCGACGGTAACGGGCGAACGGAGCGTCGAGATCGCGGGCGATCCCGACCATCCAGCTAACCGCGGCCGCCTCTGCTCCAAGGGTACGCATCTGGGCGAAACGGTGGGATTGGAAGGCCGCCTCCTCCATCCGACGATCGGCGCCAAGCGCGCGAGTTGGGACAAGGCGCTCGATCTCGTCGCGAAGCGGTTCAAGGAGACCATCGCGCGCCACGGTCCGGGCAGCGTCGCCTTTTACGTCTCGGGGCAACTTCTGACCGAGGACTATTATGTCGCGAACAAGCTGATGAAGGGGTTCATCGGCACGGCGAACATCGACACCAATTCGCGCCTGTGCATGTCGAGCGCGGTCGCGGGCCATATGCGCGCGTTCGGCGAAGATGTCGTCCCCGCGACCTATGACGATCTCGACGCCGCCGACCTCTTCGTCCTCGTCGGGTCAAACACCGCCTGGTGCCATCCGATCGTCTATCAGCGCATCCGCGCACGCTGCGAGGCGGGCGCCAAGCTCGTCGTCATCGATCCGCGCCGTACCGAGACCGCCGAAGAGGCCGACCTGCATTTGGCCGTCCGTCCCGGCAGCGATGTCGCGTTGATGAACGGGCTGCTCCAGCATTGCCGCGAAACCGGCATCGTCGATGAGGATTATCTGGCCGCGCACGTCGCGGCTCCCGCAGAATATTGGGACCAGCTTGGAGAGGGGAATGACCTGTGGTCGGTGGCGCGCATTTGCGATGTCCCCGCCGCCGACCTCAGGCATTTCTACGAGCTGTTCGCCGCGAACCCGCGCACCGTCACCTTGTTCAGCCAGGGGATCAACCAGTCGACTGCAGGCACCGATCAGGTCAACGCGATCACCAATCTCCACCTCGCAACCGGGCGCATCGGCAAGCCGGGCGCCGCGCCCTTCTCGATCACCGGTCAGCCCAACGCGATGGGCGGACGCGAGGTCGGCGGGCTCGCCTCGACGCTCGCCGCGCATATGGACTTCTCGCCCGAGAACCGCGCCCGCGTCCAGCGCTTCTGGGCCGCACCGACGATCGCCGAAAAGCCGGGCCTCAAAGCCGTCGACCTGTTTCGCGCCATTGGCGAAGGACGGATCAAGGCGCTGTGGGTGATGGCGACCAACCCCGCCGTATCGATGCCCGACGGAAATGCGGTGCGCGAGGCACTCGCCGCCTGCCCCTTCGTGGTCGTTAGCGACGTGATCGAAAAGACCGACACCGGGTCCTTCGCCCATGTCCGGCTGCCCGCGGCGGCTTGGGGCGAGAAGGACGGCACCGTCACCAACAGCGACCGCACGATCAGCCGCCAGCGCGCGCTCTTCGCGCTCCCCCGCGAAGCGATGCCCGACTGGTGGATCGTCAAGGAGGTCGGCCGGCGGATGGGATGGAAGACCGCCTTCGCCTACGACCGCCCCGCCGACATCTGGCGCGAGCATTGCCGCCTCTCGACCTACGACAATGACGGCGCACGCCTCTTCGCGCTGCCCGGCGCGGCGCAGGGCGGCACCGCCGCCTATGACGAGATGGAACCCTTCCGCTGGGGCGGCGATCATCCCTTCGCCGACGGCCGCTTCTCCACGGAGGACGGTCGTGCACGCCTCGTCCCGATCACGCAGAAACCCCTACCCGCCCCCCTCACCAAATGGCCACTGACGCTCAACACGGGCCGCTACCGCGATCAGTGGCACACCATGACGCGCACAGGCCTTGCCCCGAAACTGGCGCGTCACCGCGAGGAGCCGCTCGTCGAGATCCATCCCGACGACGGCTCCCGCCTCGGCCTCACCGACGGCGGGCTCGCGCGCGTCGAGACGCCGCAGGGCGACAGCCTCTACCGCGTCGCCTTTCACTCCGGTCAGCGCCACGGTGAATTGTTCGTGCCGATCCACTGGACCGACCGCACGGCAAGCGGCGGCCGCACCGGGCTGCTCCCGCGCCCGCTCGTCGATCCCGTGTCGGGCCAGCCGGGGTTCAAGCGCACCCCGGCGTCGATCGCCGCGGTGGTGCCCAGGTGGCGCGGCTTTCTGCTCCTCTCGCGCGAGCTGGCCAGCGCGCCGCGCTGCCTGTGGGCGACACGAGTCGCGGTTCCTGCGGGCGTCATGTGGGAGCTGGCCGGCAATGGCGATCTCAAGGCGATCGAAGCGCTGCTTCCCAAGGGGGAGCGGATCGAGGCGCAGGATGCTGCACGCGGCACCAAGCGCATCGCCATCGTCGCGAATGGACGTCTGTCGGGCGCCCTGTTCGTTACCGAGACCGGCGAACTGCCTTCCCGCGACTGGCTGATCGCGCAGCTATCGGCGCCACAGGTCGCGCCAACGCTGCTCGCGGGCCGTGCCCCGGGAGCCCAAGCTGACCGCGGCCCGATCATCTGCGTCTGCTTCGACGTCGGGCTGAGGACCATCGTCGCCGCCATCCGCGACCAGAAACTCGCCGACGTCGCCGCGATCGGCGGCGCGCTCGGTGCCGGAACCAACTGCGGCTCCTGCCGTCCCGCGCTCGCGCGCATCCTGGCCGAGGAGACCAGCAATGCAGCCTGACGATTTCGCGAGCGGCACCGTGTGGCTCGTCGGCGCCGGCCCCGGCGACCCGGAGCTTCTGACGATGAAGGCGGTGCGATTGATTGAGCGCGCCGACATCGTCTTTTACGACGCGCTGGTTGGCGATGGCGTGCTCGCGCTTATCCCGGCCAGGACCGAGATGGTCAGCGTCGGCAAACGATCGGGCCGCCATTCGAAAGACCAGCGCACGATCGACGCGATGCTGGTCGAAGCGGCGGCCGCCGGCAAGCGCGTGGTACGCCTGAAAGGCGGCGACCCCTCGATCTTCGGCCGATCGACCGAAGAACTCTCCGCCTTGCGCGAAGCCGGGTATATTGCCCGCATCTGCCCGGGCATCACCACCGCGTGCGCCGCCGCAGCGTCTGCCGGCATCTCTCTCACGCTCCGCGGCGTCGCCCGCGATGTGCGGTTCGTCACCGCACATAGCAGGCACGGCGCAGCGCTCGATATCGACTGGCCCTCGCTCGCCAACGGCGGGTCAACCCTTGCCTTCTACATGGGGCGCGACGCCGCCGGCGAGATCATGCGCGGGCTCACGCGCGCCGGCATGCGCGGCGACATCCCGGTGATGATCGCTTGCCACGTCAGCAGCCCGGACGAGCGCCGACTGGCAACGCGGCTCGACCTGCTCGAGCTTGCGACCCGGTCGTTCGCGGCCGACGCGCCTACGCTGATCCTGGTCGGCGAGGTTGTCGATCAAGGCACCTCCGAGCTCGCGATTTCGGAAGCGTACGGGAGACAGATGCATGGGTAAGCATGCGACCATCCTGACATCCGGCGCTTGCGCGGCTTCCATCGATTTCGACGGGGCCTTGGCGATCCTCGCCGCGCATGCCCGTCCCCTCGGCAAGGAAAGCGTCGCGTTGGCCGATGCGGGCGGGCGCCATCTCGCTGCACCGGTGCTTGCGCGGATCGACGCCCCGCGGCGCGACTGCGCGGCCATGGACGGCTATGCGGTCCGCGACGCCGACCTGAAGAACGGCACTATATTCTTGCGTTCGAGGGGCACGAGCTACGCGGGCGGCGCCAAGCCGGGTGCAATCTCGGCGGGAGAAACCTGGCGCGTAATGACGGGCGCACCCCTGCCTCATGGTAGCGACCGTGTCGTGATGATCGAACATTGCCGGCATCGCGGCGAGCTTGTGGCGCTCGACGCTGCGCCGCTCGGCAAGCCGCACGTCCGGAAGGCCGGCTCGGATTTTGTTGCGGGCGATGAGCTCCTCGCTGCGGGCACGAGGATGACGGCGGCGCGGCGGGTCGTGGCTTCCGCCGCCGACCATTCGGAGGTCGAAGTATGGCGCCGTCCGCGTATCCTGCTGGTCGCGACCGGCGACGAAATCCTCGCGCCGGGGTGCGCATCGCGGATGCCTAATGCGATCCCGGACAGTCTCAGCGGGGCAATCGAGCAAATGTGCGTCTTGGCAGGTGCAGATGTCGTCGCGAGGCTCCGACTTCCTGACAATGAGCAGGCGATTGCCGAAGCGCAGCAAGAGGCCTCCGCCGACGTGGTCGTCGTCATCGGCGGCGCCTCACGCGGCGACCGCGATTTTGGGCGGTCGGCCTTCGCATCACTCGGACTGGAAGTCGCTTTTGCCGATGTCGCCATCAAACCCGGCAAGCCGGTTTGGTATGGCCGGTTGAGACAAACGCATGTTCTCGGGTTGCCGGGAAACCCGACTGCGGCCTTTACCGTCGCCTCGCTCTTCCTCGCGCCGCTCATCGCGGGCCTGTCCGGAGGAAAGATATCGGACGCGCTGCCCTGGCAGCTCAGGCACTCGACAAGGCCGATCCCGCCAAATGGACCGCGCGAGGCATTTCTCTGCGCATCGCTATCCTACGAGGGCGCCGCCATTTGCGATCGCCAGGATGCGTCGGGACAGGCCATGCTCGGTCTCGCCGATTGCCTCGTTCGCCGCCCCGCCCACGCTCCCACGGCAAATGTGGGCGATCTCGTACCGGTGTTGCCGCTGTGCTGATGGGCCTGTTGATCGAGCGATTGTGCAACCGAGAGGCTCCAGATCGTCCGGCAACGCAAGCGCAATCTGCCAGCCTCAAAGCGACACTCGCAGCAATTGGGCAAAAGATCGAAAGCGACAGCGGAGAGACACTGTCTAGGGTAGAGAGCAAGATCTGGAACACCGCAGCGGTGATCTCCTACATGGCGCCTGGGTCCGGAGATCATGCACCCGCAAATGCCAAGGTTCTCAGCTGGGCAGCCGCCCGTGCCGGTTTCGAAGATATGGGCCTGCCGGACGCAGCGACATTCGTGACATCCCTGGTAACCGAACTCGCCTTTCGAACCGAAATTGATCCTCGCGACCGCCGTGGCGAATCCGACTCCCTCGTGAGGCTTGCCACGCTGAAACGGCAGTTTTCAGCTATCGAAGAGGAGCACGACCTCTGGGACCTGCTACGAAAGTTGATCGAGCGAACCGCGCGCTAACCTTGCGCTCTCAGCTAAAAAATGCGCCCGCCGAATGAAACCGGCGGGCGCAAGATGAAGATTTCCGTCCCCTTTCGAGGAAGAGCTCTTCTGGGTCGCGCAGCGCAATTAGCGCGACGTCCCGATTCTCGATTGTATGAAAGCGCCAAAACGGCAGCCAGTCTCATGGCGTTGAGCGATGGCAAGCGACGGAGCTGGCCGTTAGCGGTCAGGCGGCCACTGGTGATTGGGGCGCCACAAGCGGGAGTAATATGTAACTGCGTTGCCGTGATCCTGAGGAAATTTGACGTCCGCTTTCAGGCGGTGCGCGGTACCCGTCGCAACGACCGACATGAGGCGCAAAGCTGACAACCGATCGCTTTGGGATTGGTCAAAAAGTAGGTGCCGCGGGCATATGCGTCGCGGGCCATCGTCTTAAATGGAGCGAATAGCATTGGTGAAACTCGACGTTTGGCACCTTAAATCGCTGAATGCAGTCTCCGCCGGGCTCCCCTAAACGGCATAAATCTGCCATCTACCCCACACCTCTGCAAATCTGAAAATTGCGGGGTAAATCTCAACGGGATACGAAAGAATCGCTCATCTATGAAGTTATGAGCGGCTTCAGATGAAATCTGACATGGTTCTGGATGCCCCGTGAGGATTCGAACCTCAATAGACGGAATCAGAATCCGTAGTCTTACCATTAGACGACGGGGCAACGAGGCGGGCGCAATATGATTGCGTGGCCGTCCTGTCAAGGCCGCTGCGTCGATTTGCAACAGCCCGCTTGCCCTCCGGCATTTCGCCGCTAGCATCGCGCCATAACAAGAGGGGCCGCGCCCTGGCGCAGACCCCGCACATGGAGGTGGGTTGATGCGTCATGTCGCGATCGTCGGGTCGGGTCCGGCAGGATATTATACCGCCGAAGCATTGCAGAAAGCCGACGATATCGCGATCGACGTCATCGACAGGTTGCCCGTTCCCTATGGCCTGATCCGCACCGGCGTCGCCCCCGATCACCAGTCGATCAAGGCGGTCTCGCGCCGCTACGAAGGCGTCGCGCTCACCGACAACGTCCGCTTCGTCGGCCATGTCTCGGTCGGCACCGACGTCAGCATCGATGAATTGACGAGCCTCTATGACGCCGTGGTGCTGGCGACCGGCGCGCCGCACGATCGCCCGCTCGACATCCCCGGCGCCTCGCTGCCGGGGGTGATCGGCAGCGCGGCCTTCGTGGGCTGGTACAACGGCCATCCCGATTTCGCGAAGCTCGATCCGTCGCTCGATACCCCCGGCGTTGTGGTCGTCGGCAACGGCAATGTCGCGCTCGACGTCGCCCGCATCCTTGCCAAGACCCCGGAGGAGTTCGCGGGCAGCGATATCGTGTCGCACGCCCGCGCGGCGCTTTCCGACAGCGCGGTGCGCGAGATCCACATTCTCGGGCGCCGCGGCCCGCACCAGATCGCCATGACCCCCAAGGAACTTGGCGAACTCGGCCATCTCGAACGCGCCAGCCCGCGCGTCGACCCCGCCGACCTTCCCGACGAAGGCGACGACGCCATGCTCGAACCCGGGATGCGCAAGTCGGTGACACACCTCCGCAGCTTCGCGGCCAACCCGGTCGCAAAGCCCGTGACGATCGAGTTCGACTTCTTTGCGATGCCCGTCCGGATCGAAGGCGATGGCCGCGTAGAGCGCGTGATCGTCGAACGCACGACGCTCGACGCCGACCTGCGCAGCCACGGCACCGGCGAAACCTATGCGATCGACGCGGGGCTGGTGATCAGCTGCATCGGCTATCAGACCCCGCCGATCCCCGGTGTCCCCTATGAGCATGGCCGCGGCCGCTTCGCGAGCGACGAGGGGCGGGTGCTTCCCGGGCTCTATGCGGTGGGCTGGGCCCGGCGCGGCCCGTCGGGGACGATCGGAACGAACAAGCCCGACGGTGCCCGCATCGCCGAAATGGTGCTGGAGGACATCGGGCGCGGCGCGGGCAAGGCCGGGCGCGCCGGCCTCGACGCGCTGCTCGCGAACCGCGATATCGTGCCCGTCACCTTCCGCGACTGGCGCAAGATCGAAGCCGCCGAGATCGCGGCCGCGCTCGACGGCAACCCGCGCGAGAAGTTCACCAGCGTCGAGGCGATGCTCGCCGCGATCGGACGGTGAGCCCCGGCCGGGACGGCATCCGCGCACTGCTGCGCTGGCTGCTGGCGCTTGCCTATGGCTATGCGGGCTATCGCCACCTCGCGACGCCCGCGCCCTTCCTTGCGATCACGCCCGATTGGGTACCGCAGCCCGAATTCGTCGTCGTCGCGACCGGCGTTGCCGAGCTGGCGGGCGCGCTCGGGCTGATGATCCCGCAGACGCGCAAGGCCGCGGGCTGGGGACTCGCCCTCTATGCGCTGTGCGTCTGGCCCGCGAATTTTCACCATGCGCTTGCGAACGTCGCGATCAATGGCGAGACGCTGAGCTGGTGGTACCACGGCCCGCGCCTCGCGCTGCAGCCGCTGATCATCTGGTGGGCGCTGTGGGCGAGCGGCGCGACCGACTGGCCGTTCCGCCGCCGCTAGCCTCTATTTCGCGACGGGCGTCTCGATCGGCGGCTGGCCTTTCTGGCTCGCCGCATAGGCCTCGACCGCCTTCAGCACGCGCAGCATGTTACCGCTCGCGATCTTTTCGAGCTCGGTCTGCGAATAGCCACGCTTCGCAAGCTCGGTGAAGAGCGCGGGGTATCCCGACACATCTTCCATCCCGACCGGCGCCGAATCCATCCCGTCATAATCGCCGCCGAGCCCGATATGATCGGCCCCGATCGCCTTTTTGATATGGTCGATATGGTCGGCGACCTTCTGCACATTCGTCTTCGGAACCGGGTTCGCGGCGTCCCACGCCGCGAGCGCCGCCTTTGCGGCCGCCGGATCGCCCGGATAGAGCGCCTTCAGCCGCGCCTCCTCGGCCGTGCGCGCCAGGCCCGGCGCGCGGACGTCGGCGTCGAGGAAGCTCGGCAGCATGACGATCATGATGATCCCGCCGTTGGCTTTTACCGCGGGCAAAACGCTGTCGGGCACATTGCGCGGATGCGGGTTCACCGCGCGCACCCCCGAATGGCTGAACATCACCGGCGCCTTCGCAACCTCCAGCGCGTCCTTCATCGTGGCTTCGCTGACATGGCTCAGGTCGACGATCATGCCGATGCGATTCATCTCGCGCACGACCTGCCGACCGAAATCGTTGAGGCCATCGAGCGCGGGCGCGTCGGTCGCGCTGTCGGCCCACGGGATGTTCTTCGAGTGCGTCAGCGTCATGTAGCGCGCCCCGAGATCATACATCTGGCGCAGCACGGCGAGCGACGAGCCGATCGACTGGCCGCCCTCCATCCCCATCATCCCGGCGATCTTGCCGGCCTTCATCGCCTTTTCGAGTTCGGCGCTGTTCGCTGCGAGCGCGAGGTCGTTGGGGTAGCGCGCGACGAGCCGCTTGGTGACGTCGATCTGCTCGAGCGTCTGCTGCACCGCCTGCTGCTCGTTGGTGTTGGCGGGGACATAGACCGACCAGAATTGCGCCCCGACATGGCCCTTGCGCAGTCGCTGAAGGTCGGTGTGCATCGCGATCACCGGCGGGACCGCGTCGGGCTTCGCGGTGTCGGTCGTGTCGACGAAGTCGAAATCATTGATCATGTTGGCGGCGCGGCCGCGCAGCGCCCAGGGCACGTCATTATGGCCGTCGAACACCGGCGCCTTCTTCAGCGCGGCTTCGGCGGTCGCTTCGGGCGACTTCTGGGCCATGGCGGGACTGGAGATCAGGGCGAATGCGGCGAGGCCGACAAGCAGGGGGGCTTTGTTCATGGCGCGCGACCTTAAGTCCTTGGCGGCGTAGCGCAAGCCTCGCTTGACGTTCGCGTAAACTCCGCCCAGCATCGGGCCATGACAGCCTTCGACGACTGGCGCGCCCGTTCGCCCTATTATGACGAAACCCACGACGCGCTGGCGCAGAGCGTCCGCCGTTTTGTCGAGCGCGAGGTGGCGCCGCATATCGATCGCTGGGAGGCCGAGGGCGAACTGCCGCGAGATCTTCACCGAAAAGCCGCCGAGGCGGGCATCCTCGGCCTTCGCTATCCCGAGCAATATGGCGGGCACAGCGAAGGCTTCGACAATTTCCACGGCCTCGTGCTGACCGAGGAGCTCGCCGCGGTCGGCGCGGGCGGGCTCGGCGCGTCGCTGATGACGCACGGCATCGGCCTGCCCCCGATCCTCGCGCTCGGTTGCGACGAGCTGAAACAGCGTATCGCCCCGCCGGTCCTCGCGGGCGAGAAGATCATCGCGCTCGGCATCACCGAGGCGGGCGGCGGCAGCGACGTCGCGAACCTCAAGACGACCGCGGTGCGCGACGGCGACTCCTACCTGGTCAACGGCGGCAAGATGTTCATCACCAGCGGCATGCGCGCCGACTGGCTGACCTGCGCCGTGCGCACCGGCGGCCCCGGCGCCGCGGGCATCTCGCTGCTGCTGATCGACATGGACAGCCCCGGCGTCGAGCGGACGCGCCTCGACAAGATGGGCTGGCGCTGCAGCGACACCGCCGCGATTCACTTCGGCGACGTTCGCGTCCCCGCCGCCAACCTGATCGGCCAGGAAAATGGCGGCTTCATCGGCATCATGCGCAATTTCAACAGCGAGCGGCTCGGCATGGCGATGGGCTGCTGCGCGATGGCGCGGGTCGCGATGGCCGAAGCCGCCGACTGGGCGCAGCAACGCGAGACCTTTGGGCGGCCGCTCGTCGGCCACCAGTCGATCCGCATCAAGCTCGCCGACATGGAGCGCCAGATCGAGGCGACGCAGGCATGGGTCGACCTCTGCGCCTGGCAGGTCAAAGAAGGCAAGGACCGCCCCGCCGACTTCGCGATGCTGAAGGTGCAGGCGACGCGGATGCTGGAGGCCGTGGCGCGCGAGGCCGCGCAGGTGCTGGGCGGCGCGAGCTATATCACCGGCAGCAAGGTCGAACGCATCTACCGCGAAGTGCGCGTCAACGCGATCGGCGGCGGCAGCGAGGAAATCATGCTCGACCTTGCGGGACGGCAGTTGTTTGGGGGGAAGCGCTAGCTGGCTCGACAGGACGCCTCGGTGTCGGCACACTCGGCGAATGGACACACAATCTCTTAGATGGCCCGCCGCGGCTGAAACGCTCCTCGATGACCTCGTCGACCTTCGCCGCGCCATCCACCGCGAGCCCGAGCTCGGCCTGCAAAACCCGAAGACGCTTGCGAAGATCAAGGATGCGCTCGCGGGGCTACCGCTCGAGTTTCGCGAAGGCCCCTCGACGACCGGGCTGATCGCGATCCTGCGCGGGCCCGCGAACGGGCGGACCGTGCTGCTGCGTGGCGACATGGATGCGCTGCCGCTCGTCGAGGACACCGGGCTCGATTTCACCTCCGAGATCAACGGCGCGATGCATGCCTGCGGCCACGACACGCATGTCGCAATGCTCGTCGGCGCGGCGAAGCTGCTCTGTGCGGCGCGCGACCGGCTGCCCGGCTCCGTGATGTTCATGTTCCAGCCCGGCGAGGAGGGGCATCACGGCGCGCGCTTCATGCTCGAGGACGGGATCATCGACCCGCTTCCCGACGCGGCCTTCGCGCTCCACATCATGCCCAATGCGCCGCACGGAATTTTCGCGGGGCGCGCGGGGCCCTTGCTCGCTTCGTCGGACGTGCTGTCGATCACGGTCAAGGGCGCGGGCGGACACGCCTCGATGCCGCACGACAGCATCGATCCGATCCCAGTCGCCTGCGCAATCGTCACCGCGATCCAGACGATGGTGACGCGCCGCGTCTCGGTCTTCGATCCCGCGGTCGTCACCATCGCCAAGATCTCGGCCGGGACGACGAACAATATCATTCCCGAGACCGCCGAAATGCTCGGCACGATCCGCACGCTTTCTCCGGAACGCCGCGCGATGGTGGCTCGCGAGCTAAAGCGCCTCGCCCCCGCGATTGCCGAGGCGCATGGCTGCACCGCCGAAGTGCAGATCGACGAGGGCTTCCCCGTCACCATCTGCGATGCCCGCGCGGTCGCGTTCGGGCAAGCGGTCGTCGAAGAGACCTTCGGCGAGGAGGCCTGGTTGACGATGGACAATCCGGTGATGGGCGCCGAGGATTTCTCCTACGTCCTCGAAAAGGTGCCCGGCGCGATGTTCTGGCTCGGCGCGAGCCACGAGGGAAGCGACTGGCGCCAATGCTGCGGGCTCCACAGCAACCATATGGTGCTCGACGAAAAGGTGATGGCGCGCGGCGCGGCGCTGCACGCGGCGCTCGCCGAACGCTTCTTGAACGAAGGATTCAACGCATGATCAACATCATCGGCGCGATCGTCTCGGGCCTGATCATCGGCGCCCTCGCGCGCTTCTTTTATCCCGGCGCGGTGCAGATGGGATGGATCGCGACGATCCTGCTCGGCATCGGCGGCTCGCTCCTCGCCGGGCTGGTCACGACGCGCGGCGTGCGCGGCGAGTTTCATCGCGCCGGTTGCCTCGCCTCGATCATCGGCGCGATCGTGCTGATCTTCGTCGGGCGGCTGCTCGGGATCGGAGGGTAGAGAGAAAGGAATTTCTCACACAAAGACACAAAGAGGTCGGCGATGACGGCAAATGTTGAGGATTTGGCGAAGTTTGTCGTCGACTGCGGGTTCCGGCTGCACCGGAATTTGGGACCGGGGCTTTTGGAATCGGCGTATGAGGCGATTCTGGCCGATCAACTGAGGCGGGGCGGAATTCTGGTCGAGCGCCAAAAGGCGATTCCGATCAAATATGATGGTGTCGAGCTGGCGGAGGGTTTTCGGGCCGACCTGTTGCTTGAGGGGCAGTTGCTCGTCGAATTGAAATCCGTCGAACGGCTTTCGCCGCTTCATAGCAAGCAGGTGCTGACATATTTGCGCTTGCTTAACCTGCCACTCGGCGTCCTGATGAATTTTGGCGAAGCCACATTCAAAGAAGGCGTACGCCGCATAGCCAATGGCGATTTGGGTCGATGAGCTCGCGCCCTCTTTGTGTCTTTGTGTGAGAATATTTCCCTAAACCAACCTCACGGCACCAGTACCGTATCGCGCGCCTCCGCGAGCAGCTTCGGATAGTCGAGCGTATAGTGCAGCCCGCGGCTCTCCTTGCGGTGGAGCGCGCTTTTCACGATCAGGTCGGCGCACTGGAGCAGGTTGCGCAGCTCGATCAGGTCGGTCGTGACGCGGAAGTGGCCGTAATAATCCTCGACCTCGCCGGTCATCATCTTGATCCGGTGCTGCGCGCGTTCGAGGCGCTTGGTCGTGCGGACGATGCCGACATAATTCCACATGAAGCGGCGGATTTCGGTCCAGTTCTGCTTGATCACCACCTCTTCGTCGGAGTCGGTCACGCGGCTTTCGTCCCACGGCCGGATCGCGGGCGGCGGTTCGAGCTGGTCCCAGCGCGCGATAATGTCCTTCGCCGCCGCCTCGCCGAACACGAAACATTCGAGCAGGCTGTTCGACGCGAGGCGGTTCGCGCCGTGAAGCCCGCTTTCGGTGCACTCGCCGGCCGCGTATAGCCCCGGCAGGTCGGTGCGCCCGTCGAGGTCGATCAATATGCCGCCGCAGGTATAATGCTGCGCGGGCACCACCGGGATCGGCTGCTTCGTCATGTCGATGCCGAGCGTCAGTAGCTTTTCATAGATATTCGGGAAGTGCCCCGCGACGAAATCGGGGTCCTTGTGGCTGATGTCGAGATGGACATAGTCGAGGCCCGACCGCTTGATCTGGTCGTCGTTCGCGCGCGCGACGATATCGCGCGGCGCGAGTTCGGCGCGCTCGTCATAATCGGGCATATAGCGGTGGCCGGTGACGGGGTGCTTCAATATGCCGCCCTCGCCGCGCACCGCCTCGGTGATCAGGAAATTCTTGACCTCGAGATTGTAGAGGCAGGTCGGGTGGAACTGCATCATCTCCATGTTCGAGACGCGGCAGCCCGCGCGCCACGCCATCGCGATGCCGTCGCCGGTCGCGCCTCTGGGGGCGGTGGAGAATTGATACACCCGCCCTGCCCCACCGCTCGCCAGGATCGTGGCGCGGCCGACATGCGCGTGGACCGTCCCGCTCTTTTCATCGAGCGCATAGACGCCCCAGACGCGGCCCGATCCCGAATAGCGTTCCTCGTGCCGCCCGGTGATCAGGTCGATGCACGCCTGTCCCGGCAACAGCGTGATGTTCGGATGCGCTTCGGCGGTCTTGAGCAAGGCCGCCTGCACCGCCCAGCCGGTTGCGTCGTCGACATGGACGATGCGTCGGTGCGAATGACCGCCCTCGCGCGTCAGATGCAGCGCCTCGGCATCCTTGTTGAAGGGCACGCCCATCTCGATCAGCCGCAGAATCGCGTGCGGCGCATTCTCGACGACGAACTCGACCGTCTCGCGCCGGTTGAGTCCCGCCCCCGCGACCATCGTGTCCTCGATATGATTCTCGAACGTGTCGCCCGCGTCGAGCACCGCGGCAATGCCGCCCTGCGCCCAGGCAGTCGAGCCGCCGGTGAGCTCGCCCTTCGCGAGGACGAGCACGCGGCAATGGTCGGCGAGCGCGATCGCGGCGGTGAGGCCCGCGGCGCCCGAGCCGACGATGATGACGTCGTGGGGGGGCGTGTCGGTCACTCTTCTCCCCTCCCGCAGGCGGGAGGGGCCGGGGGTGGGCCTGAATTCAAGGCAGCGATAATTGTCATCAACACACCTTCCAAACTAGACAGCACATCGGCATTGGAAAAACGCAGCGTCCAATAGCCTTGCGACCGCAAATAGCCATCCCTGCGGTGGTCTTCTTGCTGCCGAGCGTCATGCGAAATTCCGTCCAGCTCAATGACAAGCTTTGCTTTGCGGCAGACGAAGTCCACGACATAGGGTCCAATCGGTATCTGACGGCTGAATTTCCAACCTTCGAGTTGGCGCTTCGATATCACGCGCCAAAGGGTGCGTTCAGGCGGTGTCGCTTCCCGGCGCAGCCGCTGTGCCTTCAATGTCTCGCGTGGCCGGAATTTTCGGACAGGCCCACCCCCGACCCCTCCCGCCTGCGGGAGGGGAGAAGAGGTGTCGCCCTCACCCATTCGCCGCGCGGGTCAGGTTGAGGAAGACGTCCTCGAGATCGGCCTCGCGCGTCGAGACGTCGACGATACCGTGGCCCATCGCATTGACCGCGGCGAGCACCTCGCCCGCGTTCATACGGTCCTTGTTGTAGCTGATCGCAAGGCCGCGCTCGCCCTCGCGCTCGACCTTCTCGAACGCCGGATGCGACGGCAGCACGGTGACATCGGCGTCGAGCGTCACGACGACGATCTTCTCGCGCGCCATGTCGACCAGTTCGCGCGTCGGCTTGTTCGCGATCAGCTTGCCATGGTTGATGATCGCGATCCGGTCGCAAAGCTCCTCGGCCTCTTCCAGATAATGCGTCGTCAGCACCACGGTGACGCCGCGGTCGTTGAGCGACTGCACATATTCCCAGAGCTGCTGGCGCAGTTCGATGTCGACGCCCGCGGTCGGTTCGTCGAGGACGATGATCGGCGGCGAATGCACCATTGCCTTGGCGACGAGCAGGCGGCGCTTCATACCGCCCGACAGCGTGCGCGCATAGGCGTCGCGCTTGTCCGACAGATGCACCGCGGCCAGCAGCGCATCCGAAATCCGCTTGTCCTTCGGCACGCCGTACAACCCCGCCTGATTCTCGAGCGTCTCGAACGGCGTGAAGAAGGGATCGAAGACGATCTCCTGCGGGACGATACCGATCGAATATTTGGCGTTGCGGGGGTCGGCGTCGATGTCGAAGCCCCAGATGCTCGCGTGGCCGCTCGTCTTGTTGACGAGTCCCGCGAGGATGTTGATCAAGGTCGACTTGCCCGCGCCATTGGGGCCGAGCAGGCCGAAAATCTGCCCGCGCGGGACGTCGAAACTGACATTGTCGAGCGCCTGCTTGCCCCCGGCATAGATTTTGGAAACGGCGTCGATGCGGATGGCGGCTTCACTCATGGCCGCCTCCATAGCCGCGCGCCTTGCAGCGCGAAAGCCCTCTCGCGGCGGCGAATTCGAGCCGATCGCCGCGTTAACGCTAAATTGGAACCTCGTCGCTATCGGGGATGATGTGAGGACCAGCCACATCTTTCGCCCGCTGCGCAAGCAGCGCGGGCCCATCGCCCTTTCGGCCGCCATTGCGCTCCCGTTCGCCACAACACCGGCGTTCGCGCAGAGCAGCACGCAGGCGCAGGCCGACGTCATCATACTTCGGCCGCTCTCCTTCTTCCGGGTCAACGACCTCGATTTCGGCGATATCATCGCGTCGGGAACCGCGGGGACCGTCAGGCTCGCGCCCGACGGGACGCGCACCCGTACCGGCGGCGCGACGCTCGCCGGAAACGGCGGCGAACCCGCACGCTTTGCCGGGCTCGGCACCCCGAACCGTCAGGTCAATATCTCGCTCGGGTCGAACACGATCTGGATCACCGGGCCGGGTCCGCGGATGCGCGTGCGCGATTTCGAGATCGGATCGACCCCGACCGCGATCCTGTCGACGACGCCGACGCGCTTCACGATCGCGAGCGCGCTCGGCAACTATAATTTCCCGGTCGGCGCGACGCTCGAGGTCGGGGCGAACCAGACGCCCGGCGACTACAGCGGCACCTTCACGATCACGCTGAATTACCTCTGACAGGCGATTGCGGGCGGGCATCGCGCTTGCTAAAGGCGCGACGATGACCCAGCCCGCACCCCAGCCCGAGACGATCCGCACGCCCAAGACCCGCATCGCCTGCGACGGCACGGGCGACGGCCTTGCCAATGCCGCGCTCGGCCATCCGCGCGTGTGGCTGGAGATCGACCCCGACCAGGGCTTTGCCGACTGCGGCTATTGCGACCGGCGGTTCATTCTCGTCGGCGGTATCGCCGACAAGAGTTGAGCGCGACCGGCGGGGTTGCCGACCACGGCTAAAGCTTAAGCGCGGATTCACCATCCCCGCGCATCTTCGATTCACGCGCCGACGCTATGGCTCTGTTCCAGACAGGAGCAGAATCGTGGGGATTCTCGGGACCAGCCATTCGCGAGCGGCGCTCCGCCGCCTCGCCATCATTTCCGTTGTCGCGGCGACCGCACTCGCATCCGCCCGGGCCCTCGCGGCCGACCAGACGGGCACGGCGGCGGTCGTCGTCGTGCGGCCCAACACGCTCGTCAAATCGGACGATCTCGATTTCGGCACGCTCGTGAGCGGCCCGACCGCGGGCACAGCGACGATCAATCCCGCCACCAACGTGCGCAGCACGACGGGCGGAGTGACCGCGGTCGGCACCCCCGCGCAACGCGCGGTGTTTCAGGGTACCGGCGGCATTTTCCTGATCATCGTGACCGGCGACAACAATGTCACCCTGACCCGCGCGGGCGGCGGCGGGTCGATGACCGCGACCCTCGTCCGCGCGATCACGACGAGCGGCGGCGGAATATCGATCCTCGGCTCGTCGGCGACGCTGCTGCCGAGCGGGGTGCAGACCTATTATGTCGGCGGCACGCTCACCGTCCCGGCGAACCAGCCCGCGGGCGATTACAGCGGCACATTCCAGCTCACCGTCAATTATCTCTGAGCGCTGGCGCCGCGGGACAGGCGCCCCTATATCGGGCGTATGACTAGCCCGACCGATCCCCGCCGCTTCCTCTATCGCACCGATGCGCTCGACCCCGATCTGGCGCAGAAGCTCGCCCGCGAAGCGCTCGCCAAGGCCGACGATGGCGAGCTCTACCTCCAGTATCGCGCGACCGAGAGCTTCGGCTTCGACGACGGGCGGCTCAAGACGGCGGACTATTCCACCGACGCGGGCTTCGGCCTGCGTGCCGTGTCGGGCGAGATGACGGGCTTCGCGCATGCGAGCGATGTCAGCGCCGGCGCGATCCGCCGCGCCGCCGAAACGCTCGCGCTGCTCGATCCCGCGACGCAGGCCCCCGCCGGCCCGCCGCCGCGCACCAACCGCCACCTCTATGACGAGGCGAACCCGCTCGACCTCATCCCCTTCGCGAAGAAGGTCGAGCTGTGCCAGAAGGTCGACGCCGCCGCGCGCGCGCGCGATCCGCGCGTCGTGCAAGTCTCGGTCGCGCTCGCGGGCAGCTGGTCGGTGGTCGAGATCGTCCGCGCCGACGGCTTTCTTGCGACCGACGTCCGCCCCCTCGTCCGCCTCAATGTCTCGATCGTGGTCGAGGAAAATGGCCGCCGCGAGAGCGGCTATTTCGGCCTCGGCGGCCGCTATATGTACGATCATCTGTTCGAAGAGGCGCAGTGGAACCGCGCGATCGACGAGGCGCTGAACCAGGCACTCGTCAATCTGCGCGCGGTCGATGCGCCCGCCGGCGAGTTCACCGTATTGCTCGGCCCCGGCTGGCCGGGCGTGCTGCTGCACGAAGCGGTCGGCCACGGGCTCGAGGGCGATTTCAACCGCAAGGGCACCAGCGCCTTTTCGGGCCGCATCGGCGAGCGCGTCGCCGCATCCGGCGTTACGGTGGTCGACGACGGCGCGATGGAAAGCCCGGTCGGCGGCGGCCGCCGCGGCTCGCTCAGCATCGACGACGAAGGCACGCCGACCGGCGAGACGGTGCTGATCGAGGACGGCATCCTCAAGGGCTATATGCAGGACCGGCTCAACGCCCGCCTGATGGGGGTCGAACCCACCGGCAACGGCCGCCGCGAGAGCTTCGCGCACGCCCCGATGCCCCGCATGACCAACACCTTCATGCGCGGGGGCAACTACGATCCTGCCGAGCTGCTGTCGCGCGTCAAGAACGGCATCTTCGCCAAGAGCTTCGGCGGCGGGCAGGTCGACATCGTGTCGGGCAAGTTCGTCTTCAGCTGCACCGAGGCGTACAAGATCGAGAACGGCAAGCTCGGCGACTCGATCAAGGGCGCGACGCTGATCGGTGACGGGCCGAGCGTGCTCACCAAGGTCATGGGCATCGGCAACGACATGGCGATCGACGAAGGCATCGGCATCTGCGGCAAGGGCGGCCAGAGCGTCCCCGCCGGCGTCGGCCAGCCGACCCTGCTGGTGAGCGGGCTGACGGTCGGCGGGACGGCGTAACCCAATATCGTCATGCCGGGCTCGACCCGGCATCCATGACGCCATCGCCGCCATGGACCCCGATCAAGTCCGGGGTGACGACTCTGTGGTGGGCGCCTGTGACCGCCCTCACTTGGCGCGGCGCGTTTCCCTGCTTATACCCCCTTCAAACACAAGAAGAATCGGGCCGCATCATCCGCGGGGGCAGCCTCCCCGCAACAGGGAGGATTTCATGCGTTCGAGCCTGCGTTTCGTTTCTGTCGCCACCATCGCCGCGATGCTCGCCGCCGTTCCCGGCTCGGCGCAAAAGTCGACCGGCCCCAAGGAACGCTATGAAATGGACGTCGCGACGATGTCGGGCTTTGCCGCGATGGCGGGCGGGCGCGGCGGCCTCGGCGGCGCGATGAGCATGGCGTTCGGCGGCGATCCCAACAACCGCGTCGCCTACCAGCTTCTGCTCCGCCTCGGCTCGGGTCAAGCGCCGACCGCGCCGCCGCCGAAGGGCGACCATTTCTTCCAGCCGCAAGCGAAGCTCGGCAAGTCGGTGCCGCTGATCGCGCCCGAACGCAAGGAAGGGACATATCCGACCGAATTCGAACGACCGAAGGGCCGCCTGCTGCTCTACTGGGGCTGCGGAGCGAAGGCTGGTCCCGGCCAGCCCGTCGTGATCGACTTCGCCAAGGTCGCCGCCGGACAGGTTCCGCCGAACCTCTTTTCGAGCGCGGTGCCGGTCATCCGCGAGGTCAGCCAGGCGAACAGCAAATCCTACGTCGACTGGCCGAACAGCAAGGGTGGCAAGCAGCCTGGATCGGGATCGTCGCTGCTCGGCGCGCACCGAGTCGCGAGCAATGTCGGATCGGACATCAACTTCACCCTCGCGCAGGACTATATGCAGGGGCTCAGCGCCTCGACCGCGATCCAGGGCGACCAATCGGTGATGGTCCGCTGGAATTCGGTGCCGAACGCGACCGGCTATGTCGCGTGGACGATCGGCGGCATGGACCGGCAGGACAAGGGCGGCGACATCGTCTGGTGGACGAGCAGCGCGTCGCAGCAGTTCGGCGGCGGCCTGTGGGACTGGCTGCCGCCCTCGGTCGTGGCGAACCTCATCACCAAGAAGATCGTGATGCCGCCGACGCAGACGAGCTGCCAGATCCCGGCCGAGGTCAAGAAGGCGTCGGGCGAGATGATGCTCGGCAACCTCAATGCCTTCGGCCCCGAAGCGAATTTCTCCTATCCGCCGAAGCCCGCGGGCAACGCGGTGTGGAATATCGACTGGACCGCGAAGGTGCGCTTCCGCTCGCATACGATGCTGCTGATCGGCGCCGACTTCGGCGGCATGGGCAGCTCCGGCGGCGGCACACCCGCCGAGCCCGAGAAGAAAAAGAAGTGCAAGGGGCCGCTCGGCATCCCGCTGCCGACCTGCTGACCGGCCGGACCGCGCGGCCAGGGTCAGGGCCCCGATCGCCGGTCATTCCCGGTTCATCGGACCTGGTGTATAAGGCGCGCGGGTAGGGTTATTCAGACAGGAGTCGCATCATGCGCCCCATAATCCTTACGATCCTCTCCGCCGCTGTTCTCGCAGCCGCTCCCGCAGCAGCTTCCGCGCGCGAAAAGCTCGCCCCCGAAGACCAGCTCGCCAAGCTGCTCAAGGACCGCGTCGCGGGCGAACCGCAAAATTGCATCACGCTGTCGAGCGTCACGAGCAGCCAGGTGATCGACAAGACCGCGATCGTTTACAAGATCGGCGGAACCTATTGGGTCAACCGGCCGAAGGGCGCCGAATCGCTCGACGACGACGATGTGCTGGTGACCAAGACGACGGGTAGCCAGCTTTGCAGCATCGACACCGTCCAGCTCCACGATCGTTCGAGCCATTTCTGGACCGGCTTCGTGTCGCTCGGCGAGTTCGTCCCCTATCGCAAGGTCAAGACCGCGTCGGGCCAGTAAGAGCAGCATGGCCGACGAAACGCAGGGCGTCCCGTCGCCGCCCGCCGACTGGGCGTCGCGGCTGCTTATTTTCTGGTTCGACGACCACGGCATCGACGACTGGTACGGCGGCGGCGCAGCGTTCGACGAAGCGGTCCGCGACCTCGCAGGCGACTGGCACGATGCGCTCCGCGCGCTGCCCGCCGACCATTTCCTGACCGATCCCGACACCGCGCTCGCCGCGGTGATCCTGTTCGATCAAGTGCCGCGCAACATCTATCGCGACCACGCCGACGCCTTCGCGACCGACGATCTCGCTCGCGCGATCGCACGCGGGATCGTCGTGCGCGGCTGGGACCGGAGCTTGCCCGAAATCCGGCGACCGTTCGCCTATCTCCCCTTCGAGCACAGCGAGGATATCGCCGACCAACGCGAATCGCTGCGACTGATGAGCCAGCTCGCCGACCCGATGTTCGGCACCTACGCCCGCAAGCATTTCGATATCATCGACCGCTTCGGCCGTTTCCCGCACCGTAACGCCGCGCTCGGCCGCGCGACGCGGCCCGGCGAGGAAGCGGCGATAGAAGAGGGCAAGAATTGGTGATAGGGCCGGAGGGATACGGAGAGCAGCCATGGCAGACTTCACCGATACGCTGACCGACAAGCATATCGCCTTCATCGAGAGGCAGCCGGTCTATTTCACCGCGACCGCTGCGAGCGAAGGGCGGATCAACCTGTCGCCCAAGGGCTATGCCGACAGCTTCCGCGTGTTGTCCGACCGCCAGGTCGCCTATCTCGACCTCGGCGGATCGGGCAACGAGACCCACGCACACCTCGCCGCCGACGGGCGCATCACGATCATGTTCTGCGCCTTCGACCGCACCGCGCTGATCCTGCGCCTCTATGGCCGCGGCCGCCCGGTGCTGCCCCAGGACGCCGAATGGGATGCGCTGGCCGCGAATTTCACCCTGCTGCCGGGGACGCGCCAGATTTTTGTCATCGACGTCGAAAGCGTCCAGACCAGCTGCGGCTGGGGCGTGCCGATGATGGAATTGAGCCAGGAGCGCGAGACGCTGCAGAAATATCACCGCCAGGCCGACCCCGTCCTGTGGGTCGAAAAATTCCGGGAGCGCACGAAGAGCATCGACGGCCTGCCGACGCGCGCGACAGACCGCTATTTCGCAGGCGAAGCCTGATGGCACTCGTCGAACTCGTCCGCCTGCCGAGCGGTGCCGAGGCCGAATTGCTGCGCGGCCGGCTCGAAAGCGCGGGCGTCCACGCCGTCTGCTTCGACGCAGGGATGAACATCGCCGAGAGCGTCGGACTGCTGATCCCGGTGCGCGTGATGGTACTCGACGAGGAACTGACGGATGCGCGCGCGTTGATGACCGAATTCGAAGCGGTCGGGAACGGAAGCGCCGCCTGAGCGCTTGAAAAACAGGTCATGATCAAGGTCGCCTCCTACAATATGCGCAAAGGCATAGGGCTCGATCGCCGCCGCGACCCCGGCCGCGTGCTGTCGGTGCTCGGCGAACTCGACGCCGATATCATCGCGCTGCAGGAAGCCGATCGCCGGTTCGGCACGCGCGCGAGCGCGATCCCGCCGCACATGCTCGCCGAACACAGCGACTATGAAGCCGTCGAACTGACCGACCGGCCGCACAGCATCGGCTGGCACGGCAACGCGCTGCTCGTCCGCAAGGGCGTCGAAGTCGAGGAGAGCCACGCCCTCCACCTGCCGACGCTCGAACCGCGCGGCGCGGTCGCCGCGACCTTGCGGATCGGCGGGCAGCGGCTGCGTGTCGTGGGCATGCACCTCGACATTTCGGGGCTGCGCCGCCGGCAACAGGCGCGTGCGATCCTCGACCATGTGGGCGCAGGCGAACCCTTGCCGACGATCCTGATGGGCGACTGCAACGAATGGCGGAACCGCGGCGGCTGCCTCGCCGACTTCGGGGCGCAGCATCACCTGGTCGACACCGGCCACAGCTTCCACAGCCGCAGGCCCGTGGCGAAGCTTGACCGCATCTTCGCCTCGCCCGAGCTCGAGCCCGTCGATGCAGGCGTGCACCGCAGCGCGCTCGCCGCGCGCGCGTCGGACCATCTGCCGATCTGGGCGCGCTTCAAGGCCCGATAATGCCCATAATTTAGGCAAAGTCCTGCCTCACCTGCCCAATCCGCGAACGATTACGTCTCTCGCGGACTCCAAAACCGTCACAAAATGTTAACTTTTGCGCACCCCGCGCAATCTGGCACGGCTGTTGCACCGCAACATGAGCCATAAGCAAAAGGGGGCATCATGAAGCTGATCCTGGCTATCATCAAACCGTTCAAGCTCGACGAGGTGCGCGAAGCACTGACCGGGCTCGGCATCGCCGGCATGACCGTTACCGAGGTCAAGGGTTTCGGCCGGCAAAAGGGGCAGACCGAAATCTACCGCGGTGCCGAATATGCAACCAACATGGTCCCGAAGGTGAAGATCGAGCTCGTCTGCGACGACGCGCTCGCACCGCGGGTCGTCGAAACGCTGCAGCAAAGCGCCGGGACCGGGTCGATCGGTGACGGCAAGATCTTCGTCCTCGACGTGGGTCAGGCCGTGCGCATCCGCACCGGCGAGACCGGCGAGGCGGCTCTCTAATGACGAAGGGGGAAAATATGACGTTCGCAAACAAGATTGCGGCGAGCGCGGGGGCCGCGGGCCTCGCGCTGTTCGCCGCGCTGCCCGTATGGGCGCAGGAAGCGGCGACGGCGGTCGCGGCGCCTGCCGCGCCTGCCGCCGAAGCGGCAGCGCCCGCCCCGTTCGTGCCGACGGCCGAGATGGTCAACAAGGGCGACGTGGCGTGGATGCTCGTCGCCTCGGCGCTCGTGCTGCTGATGTCGGTGCCTGCGCTCGCGCTCTTCTACGGCGGCCTTGTGCGCGCCAAGAACATGCTTTCGGTTCTGATGCAGGTGCTGACGATCGTCTGCGTCGCCGCGCTGGTCTGGTTCAGCTGGGGCTATTCGATGGCCTTCACCTCGACCGGCTCGCCCTTCCCGGCGCTGTTCGGCGGGCTCGACAAGGCCTTCCTTGCCGGCGTCGACGTCAACACCTTCGCCGCCACCTTCTCGAACGGGGTCTATCTCCCCGAATATGTCTTCGTGATCTTCCAGATGACCTTCGCCTGCATCACGCCGGCGCTGATCGTCGGGGCGTTTGCGGAGCGCGTGAAGTTCACGCCGCTGATCATCTTCACGGTGCTGTGGATGACCTTCGCCTATTTCCCGATCGCGCACATGGTCTGGTATTGGGCCGGACCGGACTTCCTCCACGCCGCGCCGACCGATTACGGCCTGCTGTGGGGCTGGGGCGCGCTCGACTTCGCTGGCGGCACCGTCGTCCACATCAATGCCGGTATCGCCGGTCTGGTCGGCTGCCTCGTGATCGGTCCGCGCATCGGCTACAACACCGAACCGATGCCCCCGCACAATCTGGTCATGACGATGATCGGTGCCTCGTTACTGTGGATCGGCTGGTTCGGCTTCAACGCCGGCTCGGGTCTCGAAGCCAATGCCTTCGGCGCGCTGGCTTTCATCAACACCTTCGTCGCCACTGCGGCGGCAGGCGTGGCCTGGGCGGTCATCGAGCAGATCGTGCACAAGAAGCCGTCGCTGCTGGGTGCGGTTTCGGGTGTCGTCGCCGGTCTGGTCGCGATCACCCCGGCGGCGGGCTTCGCCCACCCGGGCACCGCGATCATCCTCGGCGCCGTCGCCTCGCTGGTCTGCTTCTTCTTTGTCACCACGGTGAAGAAGAAACTCAAATATGACGACTCGCTCGACGTGTTCGGCATCCACGCGATCGGCGGCATCGTCGGCGCGATCGGCACCGGCTTCGTCGCCAACCCCGCCTGGGGCGGCCAGGGCTGGATCGACTATACCGCGCCCGTCGCCAAGGCCGGCGAGTTCGATCTCGCGGGCCAGGTGATGACGCAGATCTGGGCCGTCGGCACCACCGTGCTGTGGACCGGCACGGTCAGCCTCGTGCTGTTCCTCGCGCTCAAATATACCATTGGCCTGCGCCCGTCGAAGGACGTCGAGCAGGAAGGGCTCGACCTCGCCGAACACGGAGAGCGCGCCTACAATATGTAACGAGACAGGATACCCGCCGCCGCTCTCTCTCCTCTTTCAATCGGCGGCGGGATCCTACCCGGGTTCCTCCTGCGAACCACTGGCCGGGACTTGTTCCCGGCCATTTTTTTCGATTGTGGCCGGCCATTCATTGGCCGGCTTCTTTTTTGCGCGGCCTTTTCTGACCGTGGCCGCGATGCAACAGCCCCCGGCCATTTTTTCGGGCCCGATTCGTCCCCCATTGCCTTGCTCTCCGCAAAAGCGCAGCATCGTTACACGCCGGGGCAACATAGCCCCGCGGAAAGCAACTGGGAGGACATCATGGTTCGCACGACCCTGCTGGCGGGGCTTTCGACGCTCGCGCTCGCCATCACCACCAATGCGGCGGCGCAAGAGACACCCACCGAAACCTATGGCAACGACATCATCGTGACCGCGACCAAACGCGACACGAGCATTCAGGACATTCCTTTCTCGATCAACGCGCAGACCGCCGAGGACATCCAGAAATCGGGCGCGGTCACGCTCGAGGATCTCTCGCGCAATGTCGCGGGTCTGTCGGTCCAGAACCTCGGCCCGGGGCAGAGCCAGGTTTCGGTCCGCGGCGTCTCGGCGGGGCAGGTCGTGCGCGACCAGCCGGGCGTTAAGGAGCAGGTCGGCGTCTATCTCGACGAAAGCGTGATCTCGCTCTCGCTCTTTACCCCCGACCTCGACCTGTTCGATCTGAACCGCGTCGAAACGCTGCGCGGTCCGCAGGGCACGCTCTTCGGTTCGGGTTCGGTGGGCGGCACGATCCGCTACATCACCAACCAGCCGAAGCTCGGCACGGTCGAGGGCGCGGTCGAGGGCAATATCAACCTCGTCGACGGTGACGATATCGGCGGTCACCTGAAGGGCGCGATCAACCTGCCGCTCGGCGACAAGGCGGCGCTGCGCGCGGTCGGCTATTACACGCGCTACGGCGGCTTCATCAACGCGATCGGCCCGGCGGGCGGTGACGATATCAACAGCGGCGAACGCTATGGCGGCCGTCTCGCGCTGACCTTCGAGCCGAGCGACAATTTCTCGATCACCCCGCGCATCGTCTATCAGAAGGTCAAGGCTGACGGCTTCAACCGGCAGGAGATCTACAATCTCTATGCCAATCAGTTCACCACGACCCGGCCGCAGGTGACCTTTGACGAGCGCGAGCAATATCTGTTGCTGCGCGAAGCGTTCGAGGACGAAACCTTCCTCGCCGACCTCAAGATCGACGTCGGCCTCGGCGGCGCGAAGCTGACCTCGGTGACGAGCTACATCAACCGCGACATCCTCGTCAGCCGCGACGCGAGCGCGCTGACCGGATCGGTGTCGGTCGACCTTGGCTTCCCCGATGCCGCGGTGCTGCTGCCGTCGAACCTCGTCGATACGACCGACCTCGAAACCTGGACGCAGGAAGTCCGGCTGGCGTCGGACAATGACAGCCCGTTCCAGTGGGTGGTCGGCGGCTTCTATTCGAAGATCGACCGCGTCTATATGCAGCGCCTGCCCACCCCGGGTTACGATGCCTTCACCGACGCGACGCTCGGCGCCGGCACCTCGGCGGCGGTCGCGAACGGCTTCCCGGCCAACTCGCCGTACAACGCCGACCTGCCCTATGATATCAAGCAGTTCGCGATCTTCGGCGAGGTCAGCTACGACATCACCGAAGCGCTGACCGCGACGGCGGGCGGCCGCTATTACGACTTCAAGGAAACGCGCAGCTTCACCTCGGGCGGCCTGTTCGCCAACGGCGACCGCCGCACCGACAGCACCAAGTCGGACGGCTTCACCCCGCGCTTCCTGCTGTCGTACGACGTGGCGGACAATGTGACGGTCAACGCGCAGGCGTCGAAGGGCTTCCGCCTCGGCGGCGTCAACGACCCGCTCAACCTGCCGCTCTGCTCGCCCGCCGACGCGGCGCTGTTCGGCGGCTTCCAGAGCTATGATGATGAAAGCCTGTGGAACTACGAACTCGGCGTGAAGTCGGGCGGCCGCGGCTTCACCTTCAACGCCGCGGGCTTCTACAACGACATCAAGAATCTCCAGGTTACGCTCGATGCCGGGAGCTGCTCGTCGCGCATCGTGTTCAACGTGCCGAAGGCGCATTCGATGGGCCTTGAGTTCGAACTGGGGCTGAACCCGACCGAAGGGCTCGATTTCAACCTGTCGGGCAGCATCATCGAAGCCGAATTCGACACCACCCTGCCCGGCGCGCTGACGACCGCGACGGGCATTCGCGACGGCAACCGCCTGCCGTCGGTGCCGAAGTTCCAGCTCTCGGCCTCGGGCAGCTATGAGTTCCCGGTCTCCGACACCGCGAAGGCCTATGTCGCAGCGTCGTTCCAGCATGTCGGCACGCGCTACACGCAGCCGGCGGACCAGGAAAACAACCCGCGCACCTTCGTCCACGGGCTGCCCTTCGGCGGCGCGCCGGCGAATGCATCGACGACAGTCGATCTCGAACTGCCCGACTATCAGCTCGTCAACCTCAGCGCCGGGGTCGACTTCGACAACGGCCTGTCGCTGATCGCGTACGTCAACAATGTGTTCGACGAAAACGCCCTGCTCTCGTTCGATCGCGAACGCGGCGGGCGTGCGCGTCTCGGCTACTCGGTCGGCCAGCCGCGGACCTTCGGGATCACCGCGCGCAAGACCTTCTGAACGGTAAAGGGAGCGGGGTTCTCTTCGCAGAAATCCGCTCCCGAAACTGCACAAAAGACTGCACAATTTTTAGGCGCGGGTGCCGCAATTTTAGCCTTCCCAACATGACATTAATATGGCATTCATTGCGTCAACAGTTTCAGGAGGGGAGAGCCTGAAAGGCTGGGCCGGGACGAAAGTTCCGGCCCTCTTTTTTTGTGCGCACCAAATTGCTGCGCTCCAAACTCGCTATTTTCAGCCATTTGTGCGGCGATAGCGCAGCATGGCGAACAGCCGCCAGCTCCCGTCTTCCTGCAGAATCGAATCGCTGACGGTCAGTATTCCGCCCTCTTCCAGAACATAGGTGGAGCGCCCGATCTCGACATCGGCGCTACCCCATTGCGTCCACCATGTTGCACCCGAAATTCCGCCCGCGACGGGCCGGGTCCGACCATAGCTGTCAGCCCATTTTCCGCGCACGCGGCCCTTCGCGTCGAACGCATAATTTGCATCGGCCGAATATTGGACGGCCGGCGTTCCGGCGATGCTCAAATTATAGGCAAGGCACGTCGCCCCGCCTCCGTCCGGCGCAATGTCGAGCGTTGCCGTCGCGGGCTTTCCGAACGCCTGCCCTTCCCCCGTCCAGTGGCCGTGCCAGGCGGCAAGCGACGGCGCTTCAGCGGGTACGGCGGGGGCGATGAGCGCGGCGGCCCACCAGAGCGACATCACGTCGCCATTTCCGACTGCGAGAACATGAAGGCATTGCCATCGGGGTCGTAGAAGGTGAGCAGCTTCACGAGGCCCGGAATATGCTGGATGTCACCGTCCTGCCGGACGCCTTCGCTATCGAGATGCACCTTTGCCGCCTCGATATCCGCGACCTCGAACACGTTCGTCGCGCCGCCGCCCTGCGTCACGGCTTCGACCTGGCTGAGCCCGATGTTCACCCCGGTCATCGGCGTCGCCAGTTCGCACCAGCCGATCGCGTCGGCGCGGTAGAGCAGCTTGCACTGCAGGACGCGCTCGTACCATAGGATCGACGCATCGATGCTCGTGACGCCCATCGAACAGGTGAGCTCGGATCCGATCTGAAGCACCATGTCATTCCCTCCCTTGCCGAAGCCGCGCGCCGACCGGAGAATCGCCTCGGCCATATCGCTTGCCTCTATAGTCCGGTTTGTATAGTTAGTTGTAAATGCGGTCAAGCAAGCCCGACCCCCTGCTCGCCCAGCTCGGCAGCCATCGCTGGCTGGTCCCGTTGCTCGCCGACCTCGCGGCGCACAAGGGCGCCCGCTTCGTCGAGCTGATCCAGCGGCTCGGTCTGTCGCGCGACAGCCTGACGCGCACCCTCGACGTCGCGGCCGCGATCGGCTGGGTGCAGCGCAACCCCGGTCACGGCCATCCGCTCCGCCCCGAATATATCCTTACCGAACAGGGTCAGGCCGCCGCCGCGCGCGCCGCAACGATTGCCGAGGCGCAGGGTGCGATCGGCCTGCCGCCGGGCGCCGCGACGCGCTGGGGCCTGCCGCTCGTCGCCGGGATCGGCGCAGGACACGACCGCTTCAACGCGCTCGCGCGCCTCCTCGCGCCCGCGACCCCCCGCGCGCTGTCGCAGGGGCTGACCGCGCTCGGCAAGCATGGGCTGGTGACGCGCGAGATCCTCGACCTGCGCCCGCCGGCAAGCCGCTACGATCTGACGAAGAGCGGCGCGCTGCTCGCCGCTGCCTGTGCTGCGTGAACACCGGCGAAAGCCGGGGTTCACTCAAGCCAGCGCCGCCTTCACGAAATCGGCCGCGCGTTCGCCGATCATGATGCTCGGGGCATTGGTGTTGCCCGACACCAGCCGCGGCATGATGCTCGCATCGGCGACCCACAGGGCGTCGATGCCACCCAGCTTCAGCGTCGGATCGACCACCGCATCGGCATCGCTCCCCATCCGGCACGTCCCCACGGGGTGATAGACGGTGTCGGCGCGGCTGCGGATCAGCGCGTCGAGCGCGGCATCGTCGTCGATGTCGACCGGATGCCGGTCGACGCCGGAATAGTCCGAAAGCGGCGGCGCGGCGACGATGCGGTGCATCATCCGTACGCCCGCCCGCAACGTCGCGAGGTCGCGCTCGTCGGTCAGGAAACCCGGATCGATCACCGGCGCCGCCGCCGCATCGGCCGACGCGAGCGTCACCGACCCGCGGCTCTCGGGACGCAGCACGCAGGCATGGACCGAAAAGCCGTGCCCCTTCACCTTCGTCCGCCCGTGATCCTCGAGCATCGCGGGGACGAAATGATACTGAATGTCGGGCGCGGGCAGGTCGGGCCGCGATTTCCAGAAGCCGCCCGCCTCGGCGAAGCAGGTCGTCATGATCCCGGTGCGCCGGGTGCGATGTTCGAAGATCGCCTTCACCATCCGCCATGTGCCGGCCAGGCTGTCGCCGAGCGGATCGGTCGAGCGCGTTTCCCAGCTCGACACATAGTCGATATGGTCCTGCAGGTCGGCGCCCACCGCCGGACGGTCGGCGACGATGTCGATCCCCTTGTCCCTGAGGTGCGCCGCGGGCCCGATCCCCGAGAGCATCAATATCTGCGGGCTGTTGAACGCCCCCGCCGACAGGATCACCCCGCCGCGCGCGCGCAGCGTCTCGCGTTTCGATCCGCGCCGGATCACCACGCCGGTCGCGCGGCCGTCCTCGACGACGATCTTCTCGACCAGCGCCCCGGTGCGCACCGCGAAATTGGCCTTCTCGCGCAGCGGCTCGACATAGGCGCGCGCTGCCGACCAGCGCTCGCCCGCCTTCTGCGTCACTTGATAGAGGCCGAACCCCTCTTGGTTAGCGCCATTGAAATCGGCCGTGCGCGGCAGTTGCAGCGCCGCCGCGCTCTCGACGAAGCGCTTGCTCGTCACATTGGGCCAGCGCTGGTCCATGACGTTGAGCGGTCCATCGGCGCCGTGGAAGTCGTCGGCGCCGCGCTCATTGCCCTCGGCGCGCTTGAAATAAGGGAGCACGTCGGCGTAGCTCCACCCCGTCGCGCCGAGCGACGCCCACTGGTCGTAATCGAAGGCGTGGCCGCGGATATAGACCATCGCGTTGATCGCGCTCGACCCGCCGAGCCCGCGCCCACGCGGCTGGTATCCGGAGCGTCCGTTCAGCCCCTTCTGCGGCACAGTCTCATACCGATAGTTCGACGCGTCGGGGATGAAGGGCATGAAGCCCGGCGTCTTGACCCGCACCGTGTCGTTGCGCCCACCCGCCTCGACCAGACAGACCGTGCGCGTGCCATCCTCGGCGAGCCGTCCCGCCGTCGCACTCCCCGCGCTGCCGCCGCCGATGACGATGATGTCGAACTGATCCATGCTTGCGACTCTCCCTCGCGCCGCCTGCAGCGGTCACCCGGATGCTTACATGAATGTCATTAGCGAGCGAAGCAAGACCTATACCGTCGCCCCCGCGAAGGCGGGGGCCGCTGTATAGAGAGTGCAAGGCCGGCTGCGGCCCCCGCCTTCGCGGGGGCGACGGTATGCCTACTCCGCCGGCTCCTCGCTCGCCCGCCCCGCGGCCCAGCGTTCCTTGATCATCGCGCTCGTCGCGCGGCTGCCGTCGTGGCTCCAGCCGGGCTCGCGCCACATATAGGAGAGCTTGTGCCGCCACGGCGCGCGCCAGACATCCTTCGCGATCCCGACCCATTCATGCACCGCCGCCCACAGGATGTTGAAGCTGCCGAGCTGCTTGACGATGCCATAGCGCACCGGCTCGTCGTCACGCTCGGCGACGAAGCTGCCGAACATCCGGTCCCAGATGATGAAGACACCCGCATAATTGGCATCCAGATAGCGCGGGTTCACGCCATGATGGACGCGGTGGTGCGACGGCGTGTTCATCACCGCCTCGAACCATTTCGGCATCCGGCCGATCGCCTCGGTATGGATCCAGAACTGGTAGATGAGGTTCAGCCCCGCGCAGAAAAAGACCATCGCGGGCGGAAAGCCGATCAGGAACAGCGGCAGGCGGAACAGGAACCCCAGGCTGATGAAGCCCGTCCAGGTCTGCCGCAGCGCGGTCGAGAGATTATAATGCTGGCTCGAATGGTGGATGACATGGCTCGCCCAGAACCAGCGCACGCGGTGCGCGCTGCGATGGAAGACATAATAAGCGAGATCGTCGAGGAAGAAGCAGAGGATCCACGCCCACCACCATGTCTTGAAGCCGATCCCGATGTCGAACAGGCGGTATTGGTGCAGCCACACTGCCATCGCGACGACCATCCCGCCGACGAGCGCGCTCGCGACCTGGCTCCCGGTGCCGAGCAGCAGCGAGGTCAGCGTGTCGCGCGCCTCGTACCGGCTGCGGTCGCGGCGCAGCGCGACGACCATCTCGGCGATCAGCAGCAGGATGAAGGCCGGGATCGCGTAGGTGACCGGATCGGACAGCTTATCCATGCCTCAACTCGCGCATCCGGCTCGCCCACATCCCCGCGTCCTTGCCCAATTGCAGCGTCACGGCGCCGAAGGTCTTCTCCGGCATCGTCAGCGTCAGAAAATCCTTGTCGAGCCGCCCGACCGTCGCCGCGTCGACCGGGCGCGCCGCGAAATGATTGCCGTGCGCGCGCACCAGCATCATCCGCCCTTCGGCGTTGCGCACGATCGCCGCGAAACCCGCGCGGTCGCGCGCGACCTCGGTGCCGCGAAACCCCGCCTCGGCCTCCTCGGCGAGGCGGATCGCATGCGCCGCATCCTCGATCCGCGGGTCGGCGCCCAGCCCCATCCGCCCGACCAGCCAGGCGATAAACAGCACCGCGACCAGCGACGCGCCGGTCTGGATCAGGTCGGTCGCCGTCACTTCTCGCCTGCCAGCGCGTCCAGCATCGGCCGCAGCCCGGTGAGGTCATAGCCCGCCTTCGCGGCCGCATCGACGATCGCGCCGACTTCCGCGCCGCCGCGCGCCTGCGTCAGGGCCCACAGATGAGTCGAGCGCGTGCCCGACCGGCAATAGGCGAGGATCGGGCCCGTCGCGTCGGCCAGCAGCTTGTCCAGCGCATCGATCTGTGCGTGGCTGAACCCCGAATGGCCGATCGGGATCGCGGCATAGGCGAGCCCCTCGGCCGCAGCGGCGTGGGCGATATCGCCCCCTTGCAGCGCCGAAGGCTCCTCGCCGTCGGGACGGTTGTTGACGATCATCGCAAAGCCCTGCGCCTTGGCCTCGGCAACATCCTCGATCGAGATTTGCGGGGCGACACTGAAGCCGGCGGACAGGGGTCTGAAATCGCTCATCGCTGCGATCTACTCCCGCCGCCCGCTTGCTGACAAGCGCGAAGGCGCGTTGTCACTTTTCTTGCCTCGCGCATCGCTTATGCTCGACGCCATGAACGATCATTTCAAATGGGCCTTCGGCTATTGCTCGGCGCGCGGATATGCAGAGCCGGTTGCGGCGACCAATCTCCCGGCCTTGTGGTTCGAGGCCGGCAAGCCGGACCAGCTTGGCCGTTTCATTCTCGGGAACGCGTCAGGCGAAACCGCGGCCGCAGCCTTCGCCGCGGTCGATGCGCCGCATATCTATGTCGATATCGCGGCACCACGCGATGCGATTCTCCCTCACGTTCCGCGGCACTGGCACGCGCGCGATCCGATGTGGCTGATGGCGACCGACGCCGACGTGCCGACAGCACGGCCCACGCCCGATTTCATGATCGAGGTCGAAGAAAGCGCCGACCGTTTCGAGGCTACCGCCCGGCATAGCGACGGGTCCCTCGCCGCGCACGGCGTTCTCGGTATCCATGGCGCCACCGCCGTCTATGACCAGATCGTCACTGAACCCCGGTTCGGCCGGCGCGGACTCGGCTCGGCGATCATGGCCGCACTCGCTCGCTGCGCCATCCAACGCGGTGTCAACGAGTGCCTGCTGGTCGCTACCGCCGACGGCAAGGCGCTCTATGAACGGCTCGGCTGGACGCTGCGCAGCGACATCGTTTCGGTGATTTCGCCCTCGGACGCCTGAAGATGTCCGGCGCCGACGGGTTCGCGCGAGACGACCTCGTGGAACCGCTCGGCATATCTGGGATGCTCGGTCCCCATCCATTTGTCCCACCAGGTGAAATAGAGGCCGTAATTGGTGTTGAAGCCGCCGCTGTGATGCAGGTCGTGGTGCGTCGTCGTGTTGATCCAACGCGTCGCCGGCGTCGACAGCCACCAGCGCGGATGGAGTTCGAAACCCGCATGCCCCATCGCGTTGCGGATGATCTGGAAGTTGATCCACAGGAACATGACCCAAACCGGCGTCGCGACGAAAAAGAGCCAGATCGGCACGAACAGGATCATCACGAACGCCTCGGGGATGGCGAAGCTGTAGGCGGCCCAGGGCGTCGGGGTGATCGAGCGATGGTGCGCGCGGTGGAAATGTTTGAACAGTCGGGGATGGTGCATCGCGCGGTGGACCCAGTAGAAATAGGCGTCGTGCGCGACGACGATCGCCGCGAGCAGCGCCATGTCGCCCCAGATGCCATAACTCCCCTCGAAACGGTGCAGCACCCCCGTATCGACGCCCCAGACGATGAACAGCGCGACGAACAGATAGACGCCGACCGTCTGCAGCGATTGCAGGAATTCGCGGCGCTTGTCGGCGGCACTCGCCTCGCGCGCCTGGATCTTGCGCGCGGCGATGCTCGACCGGCGCAGCCCCCAGACGATGGCGCTGGTGACGCTCGCGGCGACAAGGTAGCGGCCGAAATCGAAAGCGAACATCGCCGGGCCCTTTTCGAGCAATATGGCGAGGGGAGGAATGGATGCGATCATGGCGTCGTCCTTTTCGGTGGATGACCGGCATGAAGCAGTTCTGCGCTGCGCCAGCCCCGCACAGTCGAAAATCGACTAGCCGATTCCGGAATCGGCGAGGCGGGCGGCGCGATACTCGCTCGGCGTCATCCCCTCGGCGTCGCGAAAGGCGCGGTTGAACGGGCCGAGCGAACCAAAGCCCGCGTCGAGCGCGATCGTCAGGATCGGCACCTCGCGCTGCGCCGGATCGGCGAGCGCCGCACGCACCTCGTCGAGGCGAAAGCCGTTGAGGAATGCGGTGAAATTGCGATGCCCCATCTCGCCGTTGATCGCGCGCCGCACGCGATATTCGGGTTCGCCGAGCCGCGCCGCGAGCGCTGCGATGCTGAACCCTTCGGCGCGATAGGCGCGCTCCTCGGCCATCACGACGCGAAGCCGCTGCGCGAGCGCCGAAGGCTCGGCGGGCCGCGCGGCCGGCGTCGGCGCGGCGTCGGGCACCGCGAACAGCTCGGCCGAGCGGAAGCGATAGAGGCCGACCGAGACGATGAAGGTCGCGACGAGGATCGCGGCCAAGGTCAGCGTCCGCGCCAGATCGTGGCTCATATCGCGATAGTGAAACATCTCGAGGAAGCTCACCCAGATCACGAAGCCGCCGATCGCGCCGACGACACCGAGGCGGAAGCTGCGCCGCGCCTCGATCAGGTCGTTCGCGCGCCCACGCCACGCGATCCACATCCCCGCGATCGCGAAGGCGAACATGCCGATGCGCACGAGGATCCAGATCGCCGGGCTGAAATCGCCCGTCGCGGCGATCAGCGCGACCTGGATCAGCGGCAGCGCACCGAACGCCGAGACGAGCGCCCAGCTTTGCCAGCCGATCCGCCGCCGGTCGTCGAACCACAGCCGCGCGAAGAGCCAGAACAGCGCGGGCACCATCACCGACAGCGCATCGGCGATCACATAGGGGAAAAGCGTCGCGCCGCCGGGATGCAGGACACGCGCCAGCAGGTAGGCGATGATGGTCCCGTTCATCGCGATCGCCACCCGCGCCGCCGGCACCGCGCGATGGTCGCGCCACAGGATCGCGATCCACAACAGGAACAGCGCGGTCGCACCGCCGCGAATCATCGGGTCGATTGTATCGAGCGCCCCCATGCGCGCCCTGCTAGCTCAAAACTGGCGGATCACCGACAGGAAAGCGTCGCCCCACGCTTCGAGCTTCTTCGCGCCGACCCCCGGAATGCCGCCAAGTGCGCTCCGTGTCGCGGGCCGCTCGTTCGCCATCGCGCGCAGCACCGCGTCGTGGAAGATCACATAGGGCGGCACCCCAGCCTCGATCGCCAGCTCGCGCCGCGTCGCGCGGAGCGCGTCGAACAGCGGATCGCCGACAGGGTTCGCCGCCGCGCGCTCGCCGCGCGAGGTCCGGGTGAGGCGCTGTGCGGGTGGCTCGGCGATCAGCACCGGCACCTCGCCCTTCATCACCGCGCGCCCGGCGGGACCGAACATCAGCCCGCCATGCTCGGTCGTCTCGAGCGCCTCGCGCGCGACAAGCGTGCGGACCAGCGGCTTGATCAGCCGTGCCTCCTCGCCCGCGACGATCCCGAAGACCGAGAGCTTGTCGTGCCCCCGGCTCGTAACGCGCTCGTCGGCGCGGCCCGTCAGCACCGCCTCGACATGCCCCGCGCCATAGCTTTGCCCGGTGCGATAGACCGCGCTCAGCAATTTCTGCGCCAGCACCGTCGCATCAACCTGGCTCGGCGGGTCGAGGCAGGTATCGCAATTGCCGCAGCGTTCGGGCGGATTCTCGCCGAAATGCCGCAGCAGCAGCGCACGGCGGCACTCGACCGTCTCGACCAGCGCGGCGAGCGCGTTGAGCCTCGCGCGTTCGCCCGCGATCCGGGCGTCGGGCAGTTCGGACAGCCGCATCCGCGCACGTGCGAAATCCTCGGCGCCCCACAGCATCAGCGCCTCGGCGGGGTCGCCGTCGCGGCCCGCGCGGCCCGTTTCCTGATAGTAGCTTTCGATCGATTTCGGCAGCCCGGCATGCGCGACGAAGCGCACATCGGGCTTGTCGATGCCCATCCCGAAGGCGACCGTCGCGGTGACGATGCCGTCCTCCGACGCGACGAAATCATGCTGCACCCGCGCCCGCGTTTCGGGGTCGAGCCCGGCATGATAGGCCGCCACGCTGCGTCCCGTCGCGGCGGCGAGCTTCGCCGCCATTCTCTCGGCCCCGTCGCGCGTCGGGCAATAGACGATCCCCGGCCCCGGATTGGCGGCGATGAAATCGGTGAGCTGCTTCGCGGGGCTGATGCGCGGCGTCACGCGGTAGCGGATATTCGGCCGGTCGAACCCCGCGAGCACCAGCCCGTCGCTCGGAATGCCGAGCTGGACGAGAATATCCTCGCGCGTGTGCTTGTCGGCGGTCGCGGTCAGCGCGAGCCGCGGCACGTCGGGAAAGGCGTCGAGCAGCGGCCGGAGCAAGCGGTAATCGGGCCGGAAATCATGCCCCCATTCGCTGACGCAATGCGCCTCGTCGATTGCGAACAGCGCGGGCGCGCGCGCCTCCATCAACGACCGGAACCCGTCGCCCGTCGCGCGCTCGGGCGCGATATAGAGCAGGTCGAGCGCGCCGTCGCGATACGCCTGCCGCGTGTCGGCGAAATCGGCGTCGACGCTCGTCAGGCTCGCCGCGCGAATCCCCGCCGCGCGCGCGCCGCGCAGCTGGTCGTGCATCAGCGCGATCAGCGGCGACACGACGACGACGCAGCCGTCGAGCGCGACTGCGGGAAGCTGGTAGGTCAGCGACTTGCCCGCGCCGGTCGGCATCACCGCCAGCGTCCGCTCGCCCGCCATCACGCGATCGACGACCTCGGCCTGACGCCCACGGAAGGCGTCGAAACCGAAGGTGGATTTGAGCAGGGGGAGGAGAGCGGCGGCGGACATTGCCGGGTCGCGATAGGCAAAGTCACGGGGCGGGGGAAGCCCCAAACCCGTCCGATCCCATAGAGAAAAGGGCGAGGCCCGCAGGCCCCGCCCTCTCGGCTCGCCGGGCGATCGATCAGCTGCGCGTGATCGACGCCCCGCCGTCGACCAGCGAAGCGGTGCCGGTGACGAAGCTCGCATCGTCGGAGGCGAGGAAAAGCACGGCCTTCGCGATCTCGTTCGGCTGGCCGACACGCTTCACGGCGTGCAGGTTGGTCACGAAATCCTGCTTTTCGGGGCTGTCGTTGACCGCCTCGAACATGTCGGTCGCTACCCCGCCGGGGAGCACCGAATTGACGCGGACATTCTGCGGGCCATATTCGGCTGCCAGCGCCTGCGTCAGCCCGATCAGCCCGGCCTTGCTCGCCGAATAGGCCGCGCTGCCGGGGAAGGAGAAGCTGTAGCCGACGAAGGTCGAGGTGAAGATCACCGACCCGCCGCCATGCTTGACCATCTCGGCGATCTGATGCTTCGCGGCGAGGAAGGAGCCGGTGAGGTTGACCTGCAGCGCGTCGTTGAAGCCCGCTTCCGATACCTCGGTGCTCGGGCCGGCTTCGCCGAAGACGCCGGCATTGTTGAACCCGATGTCGAGCCGGCCGAAATTCTTCACGGCCGCAGCGACCAGCGCCGCGTGGAAAGCTTCGCTGCGGACGTCGCCCGCGACCGCGACGGCCTTGCCGCCCGCGGCGGTGATTTCGGCGACGAGGCTGTCGAGTTCGGCCTGACGGCGCGCGCCGACGACGACGCTGGCGCCCTCGGCGGCACAAAGTTTCGCGGTCTCGCGGCCGATCCCCGAGCTGGCGCCGGTGACGATCGCGACCTTGTTCTGCAAACGGTTCATGACTTTTCTCCTGTTCGGCGGCGGGCCCGATGCCCGTGGTCGATGCGGAGTAAGTGGACTTTGCACGTCGTTCGGAATAGACAGCAGTTCTTGGTTCTATAATTCGGAATTACCGAACAATGGATGGAATGCGCCTTCCTCGGCGAAAAGCTGATCCCCGGCGAAAGCCGGGGCCCATATCTCGACCATGATCCGCATCGAGGGAATCGCCGCCTTCGTCGCAACGGTCGAGCATGGCTCGATCAGCGGCGCCGCGCGCCAGCTTCGCCTGTCGAAATCGGTGGTGAGCGAACGCCTCGCCGAACTCGAACGCTCGCTTGGCAGCGCGTTGCTCCATCGCACCACCCGCAAGCTGAGCCTGACCGAGGACGGCACCGCCTTCCTGCCGCGCGCGCAGCGCATCGTCCGCGACGTCACCGAAGCCGCCGCCGCCATCGCCGAACGCCGCGGCACGCTCGCGGGCCCGCTGCGCATCGCCGCGCCGGTCACCTTCGGCCATATGCACCTCGGCCCCGCGCTCTATCCGTTCCTCAAAGCCCATCCCGAAATCCAGCTCACGCTCGACCTCGACGACCGCCGCATCGACGTCGCGTCGAGCGGCCACGACGCGATCATCCGCCAGGGGGTGATCGACGACACGCGCCTCATCGTCTGGAAACTCGCCAAAAGCCGCCGTATCCTCACCGCGTCCGCGGCGTATCTGGCGGAGCATGGCACGCCGCAGAGCCTCGAAGATCTCGGCGACCACCGCGGCATCTTCTACACCAATCGCGGCGTCGCCGACTGGCACTTTCGCACCGCCGACGGCCCGATTGCGATCCAGGCCAGACAGGCGCTCGGCGTCAACAACGGCGACATGATCCGCGACGCGGTGGCAGCGGGCCTCGGCATCGCGATGCTCCCCGCCTTCATCGCCGGCCCGGCGATCAAGGCAGGCACGCTCGTCGCCATCCCGCTCGCTATCCCCCCCGACGAGGAATGGATCTACATGGCGCATTCGCAGGGCCGCGACCCGTCGGCAAAGCTGCGCGCGCTGCGCGATCATCTGAAAGACGCGTTCGGCGACCCGCCTTATTGGGAGGTGGCCTAGACCGATCCGGGGTCGCGAACTGTCATGTGAAGCGGGCCGCCTCCACCCGATCGCGAACGACCATCGCCGGCCTCAATAGCCCGCCGTGGCCTCGAGGAACCAGATCCGCTGCTGCGTCTCGTCGGCCCAGGCATCGACCAGTCCGCTCGTCGCGATATCGCCCTCGGCCTCGGCCGCCGCCTTCACATCCTTGAGCTGGGCAAGCAGCGTCCGGTTGTCCTCGGCCAGCGTCCTGACCATCGCATCGGCGGTCACCGACGTGGCATCGTCGTCCTTGATCGACTGGCGGCGCGACACGTCGCCGATCGAGCGCAGCGTCGCCGCGCCATTCTTGCGAACGCGTTCGGCGATCAGGTCGGTGGTGCCAAGGATCTGCGTCGCCTGTTCGTCGAACAACAGGTGCAGTTCGCGGAAGTGCGGCCCCTGGACGTGCCAGTGATAATTTTTGGTCTTGAGATAGAGCGCGAAGCTGTCGGCGAGCAGCGCGTTGAGCGCATCGGCGACGGCGGGCTGATTGTGATTGTCGGGCATGGGATGATCCTTTCGTTGGTCCCTACCATGTAGGGCCGCGAACAGGAATTTTCCCATTGAACCTTTTGGTGGCTTTCATCGAATAAACCGATGAAACCAACGGTCATAAATGAGGCTCTACTAGTCATAAATGAGGCTCTACTATAAGCCGAAAGCGGTCATCCCCGCGCGAACGCCCCACAGGACCAGGATCGCCGCGCCGGCATAGCGCAGGACTTGTACCGGCCGCTGCGCCGCGAGCGCTGGTCCGAAGGCGAGGAAAGGGAGCAACGCCAATATCCACCCGACCAGCCCGCCCGCGGCTGCCCAAAGCCCCGCGCCGCTCGTCGCGGCGAGCGCGCCGATCAGGAAATGGCTGCGATTGCCGAATTGCAGCGCGAGCATCCGCACCGCGAGCACCGCGGGCGCCGCATCGGACATCTCCTCCGCCGGCGGGCCGAGCCGCCCGCGCCACAGCAGCGCGGCCGCCGCGCTCAGCGTTGCAAAGGCGATCAGCAGCGCAACGATCCCCTGCCCGACCATCCGGTTCAGCGCCGCGCCCGCGATCGCGGCGATCAGCGCATTGGCGATGAACGCGCCAAAAGCGATGGCGACGACGCGCCGCCGGTCTTTCCGCGCGGCGAGCAGGTCCGAAAGCAGGAGTCCCGTCCGCCCGTCGGCATTGGCGAGCGCCACGGCGACGAGGGCGAGCATGATCGCATCCATGACAAACCGCCTGCGCCGTCAGGCGCGGCGCGTCAATGCCCGAGCCGCATCGCCACCGACGCGAGCCACGCTTCCTGCGCAGCGGCGGGCAGCGGCCCGCGCGGCGCCAGCACCGCGTCGCTCATCGCGTCGAGATAGGTCAGGATCGCGGCGCGATAGCCGCCGCCCGCGACCGCCGATTCCAGCCGGCTCGCCAGCATCTCGACGGCAGCAAAGCCATTATCGCGCGCGAGGCAGCGAATATCATCGACCCCCTGCACGATCTGCGCGAGCGCGCAATGCGGCAGCGCCTCGGCAAGCGCGCCGATCTGTCCGCCGATACGGTCCTGGATTTCCTGATAATGGTCGGTCTGGATAGCCATCGTCCGCCCCCCTGGTTCCCCAGGGAGCAGCATGCGCTCCAATGGTTAATCGGTAGTTAGGGTCAGGACCCATTAATTCCGCGATCGAGGTTTGAAGCGATTTTGCCTGGGGTGAGGAGAAAAGGCGCAGGAATATGTCGATATTTCCAGACTTTTCGACGAAGCCACAGGCAAAATCGGTCAAATCCCGCAGGGACGCCGAAATGGCTTCGATCGCGGAATTAATGGGTCCTGACCCTAGCGGTGGCGTACCGGAGAATCGGCGTCCTGCGACTGCTTGCTGCGGTACATGTCGCGGTCGGCGGCGGCGAGAATCTCGGACTCGGTCGCCCCCGCCTCCAGCATCGCGACCCCGAAACAGGCCGACAGCTGGATCACGTGCCCGTCATAGATCGCAGGCTCGGCGCTCAGCACATGGCGCAGGCGGTTGACCTGCACGCGCGCGCCCTCTTCGGTCGACTGGTCGAGGATCAGGCCGAATTCGTCGCCGCCGATACGCGCCGCGACGTCGGTCGCGCGGATCGATTCATCGAGCCGCGTCGCGATCTGGAGCAGCGCAAAGTCGCCTGCCGCATGGCCGAAACTGTCGTTGATATATTTGAGCTGGTTGACGTCGATGAACACCACCGCCGCGCTTTCGGCATGACGTTCGAAGCGCGCGAGGCGCTGGTGGATCGCGGTCAGGAAATAGCGCCGGTTGAACAGCGGGGTCAGCGTGTCGCGTTCCGACACGCGTTCGAGCTCGGCGACCGCAATCTTCAGGATGCGGTTCTCCCGGCGCAACGCGTCGCGTTCCCTGCGCAATTCGCGCAGCTGGTCCTCGATGGAGTCAACGGATGCGAAGCCGGTCCGGTCGACCGCTATCCGTGCCCCCCCTGCGATATCCATTCCCTATCCCCGACGCATACCCTCTGGTCCGCCGGCACGATGCCGACACGATATGCGACGGAGACCCTAGCCGCCGAGTGGATACCAATCGGTAAACGCCGCGGATGGCATTTGGATGGCGTTGCCAGCGCGGCGGACAGACTCTAGGGGGATAGCAGGATCGGGATTCGGAGGGCTCTTGTGAGCGACGGGACGCCGCAGATAGGGGTGATCATGGGGAGCCAGTCGGACTGGCCGACGATGGCGCACGCGGTTCAGATGCTGGAGGAATTCGGCATCGCGCACGAGGTGCGGATCGTCTCGGCGCACCGCACCCCCGACCGCCTCGTCGACTATGCCAAAAGCGCAGCCGCGCGCGGTTTGAAGGCGATCATCGCGGGCGCCGGGGGCGCCGCGCACCTGCCCGGCATGGTCGCCTCGATGACCCGCGTCCCGGTGCTCGGCGTGCCCGTCCAGTCGGCCGCCTTGAGCGGCGTCGACAGCCTCTATTCGATCGTCCAGATGCCCGGCGGCATCCCCGTCGCGACCTTTGCAATCGGCAAGGCGGGCGCGACCAACGCAGGCCTGTTCGCGGTATCGCTGCTCGCCAACGAATGCTCCGAACTGGCACAAAAACTTGAAGACTGGCGCGTAAAGCAGACCGACAGCGTCGCCCCGACGCCCGTGCGCGAGGGCTGAGCCCTTGCTGCCACCCGGTTCGACGATCGGCATCTTGGGCGGCGGACAGCTCGGACGCATGCTCGCGGTCGCCGCGGCGCAGCTCGGCTACAAGGTGCATATCTACGCCCCCGACGCCGAAAGTGTCGCCGCCGAAGTCACCGCGCACCACAGTCAGGCGGCATGGGACGACGAGCCGCGCCTCGCCGCTTTCGCTGCCGCCTGCGATATCGTCACCTTCGAGTTCGAGAATGTCCCCGTCGACACCGTCCGCTTCCTCTCGGGCCATGTCGCGGTGCATCCGGGCGCGAAGGCGCTTGAGATCGCGCAGGATCGTCTTGCCGAGAAGACATTCGTCGCCGGGCTCGGCGGCCGCACCGCGCCTTTCGCATCGGTCCCCGACCGCGCCACGCTCGATGCGGCGCTTGGCGAGATCGGCGCACCCGCGATCCTCAAGACGGTGCGCATGGGCTATGACGGCAAGGGGCAGGCGCGGCTCGGGACAGCCGCCGACGCCGACACGGCATGGGAGACGATCGGCCGCCACGCCGCGATCCTCGAAGGCTTCGTCGCGTTCGAGCATGAATTTTCGGTGATTCTCGTCCGCGGCCTCGACGGCGAAGTCCGCTATTGGGATTCGACCGTCAATGTTCACGAAGGCGGCATCCTCGCGACCGCCAGCCTGCCAGCGCCGCCGATCGTCGCAGCCCAACAGGCCGAAGCGCGCGCGATGATGGCCGAGATCGCCGCCGCGCTCGACTATGTCGGCGTCCTCACCGGCGAGTTCTTCGCCACCGACGCCGGGCCGGTATTCAACGAAATGGCGCCGCGCGTCCACAACAGCGGCCACTGGACGATCGAGGGCGCGGTCGCGAGCCAGTTCGACAATCATATCCGCGCGATCGCCGGCCTGCCGCTCGGCAGCACCGCAACGCGCCAGCTTCCCGTCGTCATGCGCAACCTCATCGGCGCCGATATCGCCGCGATCCCCGCGCTGCTCGCCGACGAGAATTGCCACGTCCACCATTACAGCAAGACCGAAGTCCGCGACGGCCGCAAACTCGGCCACGCCACATGGGCGGGTGCAGCGCCCGGAGCACCTCCCGCATGAACCGCCCCGAAATAACGCTGATCCTCGCGCGCGCCGCCAACGGTGTCATCGGCGCCGACGGCAAGATGCCCTGGCACCTGCCCGCCGACCTCCGCCGCTTCAAGCAACTCACCATGGGGCGCCCGATGATCATGGGGCGCAAGACCTTCGACAGCCTGCCCGCGATCCTCGAGGGCCGCCGCCACATCGTCCTCACCCGCGATCGCGACTGGCAGGAGGAGGGCGCCGAGCCCGTCGCCACCGTCGAAGAGGCGCTGAAACTGGCCAATGCGCCGCATGTAATGGTGATCGGCGGCGCCGAAATCTACCAGCTCTTCCTGCCGCTCGCCGACCGTATCGAACTCACCGAAGTCGCGCTCTCGCCCGCCGGCGACGCGTCGATCGCGGCGCCCGACCCGGCCGAGTGGCGGGAAATCGCGCGCGAGGACCATCCCGCCGCCGACGGCCGCCCGGCCTTCGCTTTCGTCACCCTCGCCCGGAAGCGCGGATGAAGCGTTGGCTCCTCGGCCTCGCGATCGTGCTGATCGTCGCCGCGGGGGCCTTTTTCGGCCTCGCGCCCGGCATGACCGAGCGCAGCCTCAACAAGATCGACGGCAAGCCGCTCGCCGCCGTCTCCGACCATGCAAGGGCGCTGCACAAGACGCTGACCATCGTCGACCTGCACAGCGACACGCTCCTGTGGCAACGCAGCCTGCTGACGCGCGCCGGCCGCGGCCACGTCGACCTGCCGCGGCTCGAAGACGGCAATGTCGCGCTGCAGGTGTTTTCGAGCGTCACCAAGACGCCGAAGGGCCAGAATTACGACGCGAACGGCGGCGACACCGACAATATCACCGCGCTCGCTATCGCCCAGCTCCAGCCGGTGCGGACGTGGAGCTCGCTGCTCGAACGCTCGCTCTGGCATGCCGAAAAGCTGCACCGCGCGGTCGCGAAGGCCGATGGCAAGCTCATCGCCGTCGCCGCGCCCGCCGACATCGACCGGCTGCTCGCCGCACGCGCCGCCAAGACGCGTCCGGTGGGCGCGATGCTCAGCATCGAGGGTCTGCAGGATCTCGAAGGCGACATCCGCAACCTCGACCGGCTGCACGCGGCCGGCTTCCGCATGGCGGGGCTCGCGCATTTCTTCGACAATGATGTCGCGGGCTCGATGCACGGGCTCAGGAAATACGGGCTGACTCCGCTCGGCCGCAAGGTCGTGCCGCGGATGGAAGAGCTCGGCATGATCGTCGATATTGCGCATTGCAGCCGCGCCTGCGTCGCCGACATCCTCAAGATCGCGCGCCGCCCCGTCGTCTCGAGCCACGGCGGGGTACAGGCGACGTGCAAGGTCAACCGCAACCTCTCCGACGAGCAGATCAGGGGCGTCGCGGCCACCGGCGGGCTGATCGGCATCGGATACTGGGACGCCGCGATCTGCGACACCTCGCCCGCCAGCATCGCAAAGGCGATGAAGCATGTCCGCGACCTCGTCGGCATCCAGTATGTGGCGCTCGGCAGCGACTATGACGGCGGCACCACCGTCCGCTTCGACACGTCGAAGCTGGTGCAGGTGACGCAGGCGCTGATCGACGCGGGCTTCACCGACGACGAGATCCGCGCCGCGATGGGCGGCAATGCAATCCGCGTCCTGCGCGCTGGTATCGTCCCGATGAAGGCGGCGTCGTGATCCGCCTCGACGGCCATGACCGTATCGAGGGCGCCTTGCGCGGCGGCGTCATCGCGCTCGGGAATTTTGACGGTTTCCATGCCGGGCATCAGGCCGTCGTCGGCCGCGCGGTGCGCCATGCCAAGGATGAGGGCCGCCCCGCGATCGTCGCGACCTTCGATCCGCATCCGGTGCGCTTTTTCAAGCCCGACGTCCCGCCCTTCCGCCTGACCACGCTCGCACAGCGGCTCGAACTGTTCGGCGCGGCGGGCGCCGATGCGATGCTCGTCCTCCCCTTCGACGCGACGCTCGCGGCGACCACCGCCGAGGATTTCATCACCGAACTCCTGCTCGATCGCTACGGCGCGGCCGGCGTCGTCACCGGCGCCGATTTCACCTTCGGCAGGGGCCGCGGCGGCGATGTGGTGACGCTCGCCGACCATGCGCGCCGCCTCGGCTTCTTCACCGAAATGGTCGCCCCCGTCGACGATAGCGAGGAGGTCGTCTCGTCGAGCCGTATCCGCGATGCGCTCCGGTCGGGCGACTGCGCCACCGCGACGCGCCTCCTCACCCGCCCCTTCACCGTGCGCAATGTCGTGCAGCACGGCGACAAGAACGGCCGCCTGCTCGGCTTCCCGACCGCGAACCTCGACATGGGCAATTACCTTCGCCCGCGCTATGGCATCTACGCCGTCACCGGCCGCCTCCCCGACGGCCGCATCCTGAAGGGCGCCGCGAACCTCGGCATCCGCCCCAGCTTCGATCCCCCGAAGGAACTGCTCGAACCGCATTTCTTCGATTTCGCCGAAGATCTCTACGGGCAGGAAATCGACGTTGCCTTCCACGCCTTCATCCGTCCCGAGGCGAAATATGACGGGATGGACGCACTGATGGCGCAGATCGCCAAGGATTGCGACGAGGCGAAGCGATTGCTGGCGCACCTCTAACCCTCTCCCCTTGGGGGAGAGGGCAGCGAGACTTGCGAGCTTGCTCGCTAGTCGCAGCGGGTGAGGGCTCAGCAACGCCGCGCACCCTCACCCAGCTTCAGCTAGGCAGCAAGCTGCCAAGCTTTCGCATCCCTCTCCCCAAGGGGAGAGGAAGGTTTGCTCCCACGCGAATCTGCGCTAAGCGCCCGCGGATGACCGATACGCCACCCGCCGAACAGCGCGACTACCGCGACACCGTCTTCCTGCCCAAGACCGACTTCCCGATGAAGGCCGGCCTGCCGCAGAAGGAGCCGCAGATTCTGGCGAAATGGATCGAGGGCAATCTGGAAAGCCAGATTCGCGAAAGCCGCCGCGGCCGCGAGCAGTTCATCCTCCACGACGGCCCGCCCTACGCCAATGGCGACATGCACATCGGCCATGCGCTCAACCATATCCTCAAGGACATGGTCGTCCGCACCCAGACGCTGAAGGGCAAGGATTCGCCCTACGTCCCCGGCTGGGACTGCCACGGCCTGCCGATCGAGTGGAAGGTTGAGGAGCAGTATCGCAAGAAAAAGCTCAACAAGGACGAGGTGCCGGTCGAGGAATTTCGCGCCGAATGCCGCGCCTATGCGCAGCATTGGGTCGACACCCAGCGCGAGCAATTGAAGCGCCTCGGCATCGGCGGCGACTGGGACCATCCGTACCTCACGATGGATTATGAGGCCGAAGCGACGATCGTGCGCGAGCTGCTCAAATTCGCCGCGAACGACATGCTCTATCGCGGCGCCAAGCCGGTGATGTGGTCGCCGGTCGAAAAGACCGCGCTCGCCGAGGCCGAGATCGAATATGAGGATATCGTCTCGACCCAGATCGATGTGGCGTTCGAGATCGTCGAGAGCCCGATCGCCGAACTGGTCGGCGCGCATGCGGTGATCTGGACGACGACGCCGTGGACGATCCCGGTTAACCAGGCTTTGGCCTATGGGCCACTTGAAGAGTATATCCTTCTCGATCTGGGATCGAATGAAGTCCCGGGCTTTAAAGGAAACAAGGTCGTCATCGCGATGGCTTTGGCCGAAGCCTTCGAAGCCCGCGTGAATAAGACGCGAGCGGAAGCCGGGCTCGGTCCATTGAACGAGCAGGGCATGACGAAGATGGCGTTCAACGGCCATCAGCTCGCCGGCACCATCGCGCGCCACCCGATGCACGCGCTCGGCGGCTTCTTTGCGCGCCCGCGGCCCTTCCTCGCGGGCGATTTCGTCACCACCGACAGCGGCACCGGGCTCGTCCATATGTCGCCCGACCATGGCGAGGACGACTTCGACCTGTGCAAGGCGAACGGCATCGACCCCGTCTTCGCGGTCGAGGGCGACGGCAAGTACCGCGCCGACTGGGGCTGGCTCGGCGGTCAGGGCTCGGTGATCAACCCCAAGTTCAACGCCCCCGACGGCCCGATCTGCACGGACCTCAAGGAAGCCGGCGCGCTGCTCGCCGCCAGCGCCGACTACAAGCACAGCTACCCCCACAGCTGGCGCTCAAAGGCCAAGGTCATCTATCGCTGCACCCCGCAATGGTTCGTGCCGATGGACAAGGTGATGACCCACATCGAGCCCAAGACCCCGCGCGAAAACCGCTGGGAGAATGAGGGCGGCGCGATCAACCCGCAGGAGGAGGATCTCTGCGACGCGCCGACGCTGCGCCAGGCCGCGATGCACGCGATCGAGCGCACGCGCTTCGTCCCCGAAAAGGGCCGCAACCGCATCGGCAGCATGGTCAAGGACCGCCCCGACTGGGTGCTGAGCCGCCAGCGCGCGTGGGGCGTGCCGATCACGCTCTTCGTCGACCGCAAGACCGGCCAGTATCTCAACGACCCGATCGTCAACGACCGCATCGTCGCGGCGGTGAAGGCGGGCGGCGTCGACGCATGGAACGACGCGCGCGCGCAGGAATATCTCGGCGATCAATATGACGCCGCCGATTACGAGCGCATCGTCGACATCCTCGACGTCTGGTTCGATTCGGGCTGCACTCACGCCTTCGTCCTCGAAAGCGGCCGTTGGCCCGCGCTCGTCCGCCACGACGGCGGCACGCACAGCGCCGACCTCTATCTCGAAGGCAGCGACCAGCATCGCGGCTGGTTCCAGTCGTCCTTGCTCGAAAGCTGCGGCACGCGCGGGCAGGCACCGTACAAGGCGGTGCTGACGCACGGCTTCACGATGGACAGCAAGGGCTTCAAACAGTCGAAGTCGCTCGGGAACACCACCGATCCGGTCAAGGTGATGGAAACCAACGGCGCCGACATCATCCGCCTGTGGGCGCTGTCGGTCGATTTCACAGAAGATCACCGCATCGGCGACGAAATCCTCAAGGGCGTCGCCGACCAGTATCGCAAGCTGCGCAACACCTTCCGCTACCTGCTCGGCGCGCTCGACGGCTTCAGCGAGGAGGAGCGCGTCACCGACGTCGCGGCGATGCCCGAGCTCGAACGCTATATGCTCTCGCTGCTCGCCGACCTCGACGCGAAGATGGCGCGCGCGGTCGATGATTTCGACTTCAACAGCTACACGCGCCTGCTGTCGGATTTTTGCAACGAAGACCTCTCGGCCTTCTATTTCGACATCCGCAAGGACGTCCTCTACTGCGACCTCGGCCCCGCCGCCCCGCTCGGCACCGACACCCGCCGCGCGTATCGCAGCGTGCTCGACATCCTGTTCCACGCGCTCGTTCGTTATGCGACCCCGGTGCTGGTGTTCACCGCCGAGGAAGTCTGGGGCACGCGCTATCCCGACGCGGGTTCGGTCCACCTCCTCGAATGGCCGGTGCTGCCGTCGTTCGAGCACAACAAGGAACTCGTTCTACGGAATACCGAACTGCGCGAACTGCGTAGCAAGGTGACCGAAGCGATCGAACCTTTGCGTCGTGAGAAGATTGTGCGCTCCAGCCTCGAAGCAGAAGTCACGATGAGCGACCTCGAAACGATCCTGCGCGATCTCGATCCCAGCTATCTGGCTGAAACTTTCATTTCGGGCGCCGTGCATCTTGTACCGGGGCATGACGGGATCACGATCACGCCAACCCAAAACCACAAATGCGGCCGCTGCTGGCGCCACCTCCCCGAAGTGACCGAGGACGGCGCCTTGTGCAATCGCTGCGAGACGGTATTGGACGCCCGATGAGCACGCGTTCCCCCCATCTGCGTTTCGGCCTTGTCATCGCGGCGATCGCCTTCGTCCTCGATCAGGCCGCGAAATGGATCGTCACCGTTCCGCTGTCGCTCGAAACCAAGCCCTATGGGCAGATCGAGCTGCTGCCCTTCTTCAACCTGACCTGGGCGCAGAATTACGGCATCTCGCTGTCCATGTTCTCCGACCAGTCGCCGACGACGCGCTGGACGCTCGTCGCGGTGACCGGGATCGTCGCCGCCGCGGTCGCCTTGTGGATGACGCGCGAGAAAGCGAAGGGCGACGTCATCGCGCTCGCGCTGATCCTCGGCGGCGCGCTCGGCAATATCGTCGACCGCATCCGCCTTGGCTATGTCGTCGACTATGCCGACCTGCATTTCGGGGATTTCCGCCCCTTCATGATCTTCAACGTCGCCGATGCCTGCATCAGCATCGGCGTGCTTTTGCTGGTTGCGCGCGCGCTGCTCTTGGGCGAAAAGGCCCCTCCGGCGGCCGAGAGCGCAGGCGATCTGGCCGCCAAAGAGTAACGGGGCGAATTGGGAGTATTTTGTAAAGTGAACCGGACCACCGCCATTCTCGCCGCCTCGATTCTCGCGACGACACTTTCGGCCTGCGGGTCGAACAATCTGTTCAGCCGCGACCGTCCCGACGAATTCGCGGTGTCGCGTCAGGCGCCGCTCGTCGTGCCGCCCGATTTCTCGCTGACCCCGCCGGCGCCGGGCGCCGCGCGTCCCGGCAATGAATCGACCGCCGAACAGACGCTGAAGGCGCTCTTCGGCGGCCCCGCGCAACGCAGCGCGACCGAAAACCAGATCATCGGCAGCGCCGACGGCCAGCGCGGCGACCCCGGCGTGCGCAGCAACGTCGGCAGCCCCGGCACGCAGGTCGTCGACAAGGGCCTCGTCACCCGCGACATCATCTTCGCCCCCGAAGGCGACGGCCGCGACGCGCAGGCGGCGATCCCGGGCGCGTAAGCCGCAGCCAGGGTCGTGACCCTAGTCCGCCTCCGGCGGGCATAGCGCAACCGTCTTCGTCCGCTGGTCGATCAGCAGCGCAAAATGCTGCAGCGCATGGGCGCCAGCCAGCAGTTCGGGGTAGTTTTCCGACACGCGCACCTCGACGTTCGACAGCTCGGCACCGCCGATCCGGAACGGGCCGGCGACCATCGCGCGTCGCGTGTCGACGGTCGAGTTCGTCAGGCGCCCTTCACCTGCCGCCGCGACCGGGCCGCCGCCGACGCGGTCGAACAGCGCCTTCGGCAGGACGAAGGCGACATTGGCGCCGGTATCCAGATTGGCCTCGGCCGCAACGCCGCCGATCGTCGCGGGCACCCGGAAGGCGCGTTCATAGGCGAGGACGCCCGGCGCACCCCGCGCCAGCCCGGCCTTGCGCGTGAAGCGCAACATGCGCGACGGATAGTCGATGATCAGCAGGCCATCGCCGAAGAAGTCGCGCCCGACGATGCCGTCGAACCCCGCCTCGGCCGACAGGCGCGACGCATAATCGCGGGTAATCACCTCGAGATCGCGGCGGACGAGCCCAGCCAGATCGAGCGACGTCAGATGCACCGTGTCGACGCGCGCCGAGGCGACCCCGTCCGACGTCTCGCCGCTGCCGTGGACAGGCAGGCCCAGCCGCGCAACCAGCCGGGCATCGGCGCGCGCCATCCCGCTCGCCCCGGTGTCGACCGCAAAGACGAAGGGTCCCTGCCCGTCGACGCGCGCCTCGATATAGATGCGGCCGTCGACGGTACGGAAGGGAATGCTGAACAGCGCGTCGGCGGCGGCCGATTGCACCAGCGCGCACGCGCCGGGTTCCGCAGCCTGCGCCCCCGTGCCCACCATCGCCAGCATCGCGGCGGCCATCCCGCCCCATTTCCATCCGCCCATGTCAAACTCCCGCCGGGTCAAAGTGTGTTGTATTGATAATACACTTTGACCCGGCGGGTCAATCAGGCGAACAGGCTCGACAGCAATGTCATCGCAACCAGGCTCTCGACCATTGCGCGCGAGGCATGGCCAAAGGCCTTGAGCCGCCCGCATTTCAGATGCTGGTTGAACCAGGCGGTCTGCAAAAAGCCGAACCAGAGCAGCCCGAACAGCGCGAGCGCCCCGCCCGCCAGCACCGACCAGTCGTGCGCCAGCTTGATCAGGATCACCCCGCCGCCGAGCAACATCGCCAGCACCGCGGCGACATAGCATTGGCTGTAGAAGGGCGCGCGCAACGTGTCGCGATCCACCTGCAGCTTCTGCGCCCGCACCATCCGCGTCGCCAGCATCACCGGAAACAGGCTGAAACTGACGATACGCAGGATGATCAGGTCGGTGTTGTTGCTGACGAACGCCGCCAGCCCGACCTTGCTGGCGATCATGGCATCATCGCCGACCAGCGCGATCTCGGCCGCGTGGACGAGGATCAGCGACAAGAGCAGGAACAGCGGCGGTGACAGCGTATCGGTATATTGCTCGTCGGCCGCGTCGCCCTGCTCGACGTCCGAATAGTCCATCATCTGTAGCGGTCGCACCAGCGTGCGCCACAGCGTGACCGGATAGAAGACCAGCCACGACATCACCTCGTACAGCAGGTCGTCGAGCGACTGGATGAGGTTGAAGAAGTTCATGCCGCCCCCGTTCGCGTGCGGCTACCGGTTCACGCCCGCGCGCCCGCTTCCTCGACGCCGGCGCTGTTGTGGCGCAGCGCCTTCAGCACGCAGTCGACGATCTGCGGCGCGTTGAGCCCCGCGGCATCATATTGCGCCTGCGGCGAATCCTGGTCCTGGAAGATGTCGGGCAGCCGCATCGTGCGCAGCTTGAGCCCCGCGTCGATCAGCCCTTCGTCGCTCGCGAGGGTCAGCACATGCGCGCCAAGCCCGCCGATGCTGCCTTCCTCGATCGTCACGCAAACCTCGTGCCCGGCAAGCGTCTTGCGGATCAGCTCCTCGTCGAGCGGCTTGGCGAAACGGAGGTCGATCACGCTCGTCGACAGGCCCCTTGCTTCCAAGGTGTCGGCCGCTTTCAGCGCCTCGGCGAGCCGCGTGCCGAGCGAAAAGATCGCAACGGTCTTGCCGGCCCGCACGACGCGGCCCTTGCCGATCGCCAGCTTCTCGGGAACCTCGGGCAGCGGCACGCCGGTGCCGTTGCCGCGCGGATAGCGGAAAGCAATCGGGCCGGCGTCATATTCGGCCGCGGTATAGGTCATATGGACCAGTTCGGCCTCGTCGGCCGCCGCCATCACCACCATGTTCGGCAGGGTCGCGAGATAGGTGACATCGAACGACCCCGCGTGGGTCGATCCGTCCGCCCCGACGAGCCCGGCGCGGTCGATCGCAAAGCGCACCGGCAGGTTCTGGATCGCCACATCGTGGACGACTTGGTCATAGGCGCGCTGGAGGAAGGTCGAATAGATCGCGGCGAACGGCCGCATCCCCTGCGCCGCGAGTCCGGCGGCAAAGGTCACCGCATGCTGCTCGGCGATCCCGACGTCGAAGCTGCGGTCGGGATGCGCCTTTGCGAACTTGTCGACGCCCGTCCCCGAGGGCATCGCCGCGGTGATCGCCACGATCCGCGGGTCGCTGTCGGCCAGCTTCGCCAGCGTCTCGCCGAACACATTCTGGTACGATGGCGGCCCCGGCGGCGCCTTCGCCTGTTCACCGGTGATCACGTCGAACTTCTGGACGCCATGATATTTGTCGGCGGCGGCCTCGGCGGGGGCATAGCCCTTGCCCTTCATCGTCACCGCATGGATCAGCACCGGACCATGGTCGCTGTCGCGTACATTCTCCAGCACCGGGATCAGGTGATCGAGATTATGCCCGTCGATCGGCCCGACATAATAAAAGCCCAGCTCCTCGAACAGCGTCCCGCCCATCGCCATGCCGCGCGCGAACTCGTCGGTCTTCTTCGCCGCCTTGTGCAGCGGTTCGGGCAATTTGCGCGCAAAGCGCCGCGCAATTTCGCGCAGCTCGATAAACGGCCGCGACGACACCAGCTTGGCGAGATAGGCCGACAGTCCGCCCACCGGCGGCGCGATCGACATGTCGTTGTCGTTCAGGATGACGATCAGCCGGTTGCCCGCCGCCCTCGCATTGTTCATCGCCTCATAGGCCATGCCCGCCGACATCGACCCGTCGCCGATCACCGCGATCGCGCGGCCGGGCTCGTCCTTCAGCTTGTTCGCGATCGCAAAGCCCAGCGCCGCGCTGATCGAGGTCGACGAGTGCGCCGCCCCGAACGGGTCATATTCGCTCTCGCTGCGCTTGGTGAAGCCCGAAAGCCCGCCGCCCTGCCGCAGCGTGCGGATGCGGTCGCGGCGGCCGGTAATGATCTTGTGCGGATAGCATTGGTGCCCGACGTCCCACACGATCTTGTCGCGCGGCGTGTCGAACACATAGTGGAGCGCGACGGTCAATTCGACGACGCCCAGCCCCGATCCCAGATGCCCGCCGGTGCTGCCGACGGCCGAAATCGTCTCGGCGCGCAGCTCGTCGGCGAACTGGCGGAGGTCTTCGGGCTTCAGCTTGCGGAGGTCGGCGGGGACATCCACCGTGTCGAGCAGCGGCGTATGCGGACGGTCGGTCATCGCGCCGTCATAATGGTAACCGCAGAAACTGTCGAACGAAAAGGGGCTAGTCGTCCCCCGCTTCGCCGCCTTCCTCCTCGCGCGCCTTCGCCGCATCGACCTGCGCGTAAAGCCCGCGCACCATCAGGTCGGTGAAAACCAGCATTACCCCGACCATCCCGACCAGCAGCGCGACCGCCGCGACCGGAAACGGGCCGATCGCCGCAATCGCGCCGCGCCGCATCGCGGCGGCAAGCAGCACCGCGAACGCCATCAGGGCATAGCCGACAAGGCGCCATGCGCGGGTCATGCGGAACCGGACCGTGCCCGCGGGCCAATCAACGATATGAAAGGATATTGGTGCATGAATGCCACGATGCAGGGGAAAGCAACCTCTCGCAAGACGAAGACGTTGCATTGACGTGACAATCGCCTACACCCCTTCGTAGAGGGGCAAGATAACAGGACAGCCATGCCCGCTTGGATTTCGCTCTTTCGCCTCCCCCGGTCCGCACCGATCCTTGCCTTCGCCTGCGCCTTCGCCGCGCCCGCCGCGATGGCCGAGGACGCCTCGCTCCCCTATGATATCGTCGAACCCGCCGGCGGCGGACTCCCCGGCAGCGGCGAAGTCCCCGAAACGCCGTCCGCCGGCTATCTGCAGCGCGGCGACATCGACGACAATATCCTCCTCCCGACCCGCGGCGACGACATCGACGACGATGACGAAAGCCGCAAATGGGCGCGCGACTATTTCGCGGTGGCGGCGGGGGTGATGACGACGCCGAGCTACAATGGCTCGGACGATCGCACCCTGCTGCCCGCTTTCTACATCCGCGGCCGCATCAGCGGTTTTTCCTTCTCGACACGCGGCACCAACCTCCAGGTCGATCTGCTGCGCCAGCGGCGCGGGGCAAAGACCGACATCAAGTTCGGCCCGATCGTCAGCCTGCGCAGCGACCGCACCGGCCGCATCAAGGATCCGCAGGTCGAGGCGCTCGGCGAAAAGAAGCTGGCGGTCGAGGTCGGCGCGATGGCGGGGATCAGCCACACCGGCGTGATCACCAGCCGATACGACCAGATCGCCTTCCGCGTCGTCGCGCTCAAGGACGTGTCGGGCCGCCACGGCAGCTGGGCCTTCTCGCCGACGATCGACTACGGCACCCCGCTATCCAAGCGGCTCTATGTCGGCGTGTCGGCGTCGATCAATTTCTACGGCAAGGGCTTCGGCCGCTATTATTTCGACATCGACCCCGCGGGCAGCGCGGCGAGCGGGCTTCCCGTCTATAACCGCGCGGGCGCGAAGGGCGGAGCGGGCAAATATACGCTCGGCCTCGCGAGCGCCTATGCGCTGTCCGGCGACCTTCGCAAGGGCTTCGTCCTGATCGGCGGCGCGCAATATGGCCGGATGCTCGGCCGCATCGCCGATTCACCGATCGTCAGCATCGCCGGCAGCCGCGACCAGTGGCTCGCGGGCGGCGGGATCGCGTATCAATTCTGACGGGTGGCGACCGGTTGCGGGCATCCATCTTTTCCGCCATCGTTCGACGATGAAAACGGCGCGTTTTGTTCAAGCTGGATTTTTCATTACCGGCATATTCGCTCTGGTGGCCATTTATCTTGGCATAGGCGGATGGTTGGGACTCATTGTTGCTATCGCAGCGACAATGCCGTTTTCAGCCGCGATCATCTTCGGGATGCGATGCTCGCATTGCGGGGTGAGTTACTATTTCGCGTCATCGAAAAACGGCTGGAACCTGACTGGAGTGAACCTGTTTCGCCCTGTCGGACAGCAATGCCCAAAGTGCGGGGCCGCCCGATAGATCCTCGACGCGACGCTTGTCGCTTCGCACCAGCCACTGCCCCTCAAACCAGCCCCGTCATCCGCATCCGCGCCTTCATCGCGGCGATGAACAGCCGCACCGACGGCAGCGCCGCGCGCGACGGTTCGAACAGCAGGTGGACCGGCAGCGCTTCGGGCTGCTCATCGGGCAGCAGCGACACCAGCCGCCCTGCATCGACCGCCGCCGCGACCTGGTAACTCAGCAGGTTCGCAATCCCGACCCCCGCCTCGGCCGCCGCCAGCGCGGCGTCGACGGTGTTGACGACGAAGCGCGGCCGCCGTTCGAAGCGCCAGCGGCCGCTCGCGAGCTGCCATTCGTTCGTCGTGCGCGGCCCCTCCATCCCGATCAGCTCGTGCCCCGCAAGTTCCGTCACCACCCCCGGCGCCCCGCGCCGCGCCAGATAGGCGGGGCTCGCGACCAGCATCTGGCGCACCCGGCCGATCCGCACCGCCTTCAGCCCCGAATCGGCGAGCGGTCCGATCCGCACCGCAACGTCGATCCCCTCCTCGACGATGCGGACGTTGCGGTCGATCAGCATCATGCGCGCGCCGAGCGCCGCATGTTCGATCAGCAGTGCATCGACCACCGGCAGCACATGCAGCCGCCCGAACATCACCGGCGCGGTGAGGTAAAGCTGCCCGCTCGGCACCGCCTCGACCCCGCGCGCCGCGCGCTCGGCATCGGCGAGTTCGCCGAGCAGCCGCCGCGCCTCGCCCAGGAAGGCGCTTCCCGCGTCGGTCAGCGACACCGCGCGCGTCGACCGGTGGAACAAGGCGGTGCCGAGCCGCGCCTCGAGCGCCGCGATCCCGCGCGTCACCGCGGGCGGCGAGCTGCCGAGCTTGCGCGCCGCCGCGGCAAAGCCCCCCTCGCCCGCCACCGCGACGAACATTTCCAGCGTCAGCAGTCGGTCCATGATTATTCCATTTACCGGAATTAACTTGTTCGATCTTCCCTGATTATCACAATGTACGCAACGGCCTAAATCGGTGCGGCGAACGGAAGCGTGCCCCCTCCAGCTTCCGTTCGCGCTCTGGGAAGGACGGGCATATGGCGCAGAATTACCGGCATATCGTTTTCAGCGATGCGGCGAAGGCGCTGCAGGAACAGCACGGGTCGCGCATCTCCTATGCAAAGCTCGACACGCGCCCCGTCGGCGAGATCGACGTCCTGACCGCGAAGGAGATCGACTATATCGCGCTCCGCGACAGCTTCTACATGGCCAGCGTCACCCCCGACGGCTGGCCCTATATGCAGCATCGCGGCGGCCCCGCCGGTTTCCTCAAGCATGTCGGCGGCAACCGCATCGGTTTCGCCGATTATCGCGGCAACAAGCAATATATCAGCACCGCGAACCTCGCCGCGAACGACCGCGTCTCGCTGTTCCTGATGGACTATCCGAACCGCGAGCGGCTCAAGATCGTCGGTCACGCCCACAGCGTCGAACTCGCCGACGATCCCGCGGCGGTCACCGCGCTGATGCCCGAGGGGTATCGCGCGGTGCCCGAGCGCGCCTTCTTCATCGACGTGATCGGCTGGGAGTGGAACTGCTCGCAGCATATCACGCCGCGCTTCACCGAGGCCGAAATTTCGGCGGCGATCAAGCCGATGGCCGCCGAACTCAACCAGCTGCGCGCCGAAATCGCCGCGCTCCGGGCAGAAAGGGATGACCAATGACGACCGCTTGCACCCAGGGCGCCCATCACATCGGCCTCGCCGTGCGCGACGTTGCCGAAGCGCGCGACTTCTTCGTCGAGGCGCTCGGCTTCGGCGTTGCGGCCGAACGCCCCGACTATCCCGCGATCTTCGTCACCGACGGCACGACGCTGCTCACCTTGTGGCAGGTCGCCGATCCGGCGGGCGCGACGGCTTTCGACCGCCGCGCGAACATCGGCCTCCACCATCTTGCGCTCCGCGTCGCCGACCTCGACGCGCTGCGCACCGTCTTCGCGCGCGTCCAGAACCATCCCGGCGCGGTCATCGAATTCGATCCCGAACCGATCCGCGAGGGCGCGACGACGCACCATTTCATCTGCGCGATGCCCGGTGGCATCCGGATCGAATTCGCGACACCCTTCGCCTGAAAGGATATGCCGATGTCCCGCCCCCCGCTTCCGCCGTTCGACCATGACAGCGCGACGCTGAAAGTCCGCCTCGCCGAGGACGGCTGGAACAGCCGCGACCCCGCGCGCGTCGCGCTCGCCTATACCGAAGACAGCGTCTGGCGGAACCGCTCGACCTTCGTCACCGGCCGCGAAGCGATCGTCGACTTCCTCGCCGGCAAATGGCAGCGCGAGCAGGATTACCGGCTGATCAAGGGGCTATGGGCCTTCACCGGCAACCGCATCGCGGTGCGTTTCGCCTATGAATGGCACGATGACACCGGCAGATGGTGGCGCTCCTACGGGAACGAGAATTGGGAATTCGCTGACAATGGCGAGATGCAGCGCCGCATCGCGAGCATCAACGACCTCGCCATTGCCGAATCCGACCGGCTGTTCCACTGGGATCGCGGCGATAGCGGCCGCCGCCCCGACGACCACCCCGGGCTCGAAGAGCTCGGCCTCTGACATCTCCGTCCGCGAAAGGATCCCGCCCATGCCCTATGTCAATATCCAGATCACCCGCGAGGGCGCGACGGCCGCGCAAAAGGCCGAGCTGATCGGCGGCGTCACCGAGCTGCTGCAGCGCGTCCTCGGCAAGAATCCGGCGACCACCGTCGTCGTGATCGACGAGGTCGACACCGACAATTGGGGAATCGGCGGCCTTCCCGTCCTCGACTATCGGGCGAAACAGGCTTCGGGGGGACCGGCACGATGACGAGCGGCAACGCGACCGGATTCGCGGTCATCATGTTGCTCACCGGCATCGGCATCCCGATCCTCGCCGCGCTCAACGGCGGCCTCGGCGTCCGGCTCGGCGCCCCGATGGCGGCGTCGATGATCCTGTTCGGGCTCGCCTTCCTGATCGCGACCGCGGGTGCGCTCGCAACCGGTTCGATCGGGCAGATCCGCTTCACCGCCGACATTCCGTTCCAATTCTACTTCGGCGGCTTGTTCGTGGCCTTCTATGTGATCGCGGTGACCTTCATCGCGCCGCGTTTCGGGGTCGGCAACGCGATCTTCTTCGTCCTCGTCGGCCAGCTCATCAGCGCCGCGACGATCGACCATTTCGGCCTGTTCGGCGCGATGCGCTCGGCGATCGACGTCAAGCGCGTCGCCGGGATCGCGCTGATGGTCGCCGGCGTCTATCTCGCGCGGCGGACGGCGTGATAATCCTCCCTGCGGCGCAGCCGTGGGGAGGGGGACCGCTCGCGAAGCGAGTGGTGGAGGGGCCGCGCCACAGCCCCTCCGTCAGCGGCTGCGCCGCTGCCACCTCCCCATCGCTACGCGACAGGGAGGATCGCCCTAGCGCCGCGTATAGACCCAGCGCCGCGCCTTCGACCCGTCGAGCAGCGAAATCGTCGCGGTCAGCGTGTCACCCGCGCGCGCATAGGTGATGCGCTGCGGATAATCATGCGCCGCATTCTCGAAGGTCGCGCTCGTTGCATCGCGCGCCGCCAGCCGGAACGCCACCGGCGCCCCGCCGCCGGGCTGCGCCAGATAGCTGACGGCCCCGTCGGCCCCAGCCTGCAGCCGCAGAAACTCGAATTCGCGCAGGCTTCCGCCCCGCCCCGACCGGCTCGCGCCCAGCATCACCCCGCCGCGCGGCACCGTCCAATATTCCTCGGTCCAGCGCCCCCCGCTATCCTCGCTGCCCTCCTCGATCCACGATCCCGCCATCCAGCCGAGATCGTCGACCGTCGCGGCGGGCGCCGCCGCGGCCAGCAACAGCGCCGCCAATCCTGCGAATAATCCCGTCATACGCGCCTCCTTCCCGTATCTAGGCCGTCTCGCGCCCCGCAAAGGCCGCGCGTGCCGCGAGCACCGCGTCGAACTCGCGCTCGATCCATTCGAACAACGGGGTCAGCGAATGGCCGAGCGAGGTGCCGAGCGGGGTCAGATGATATTCGACATGCGGCGGCACCGTCTGGAAATCGCGCCGCTCGACGAGGCCGTTCGCCTCGAGCGCGCGCAGCGTCTGCGTCAGCATTTTCTGGCTGATCCCGCCGATCCGACGCTTGAGCTCGCCGTTGCGGTGATGGCCCTGCGCGATCACCAGCAGCAGCAGCAGGCTCCAGCGATCGCCGATCAGGTCCAGGATGTCGCGCGACGGGCATCCCGCATCGCACGGATCAACCTTGTCTATCCAGTCGGGAGCCTTTTCTTTCATAGTTACCTCAAGGTGCGTACTACACTTTTGGTTCCTACCCTATCATGTTCGCTTTCGCAAGCCGGGGGCTCTCCCCTCTCCCTCCGCCCCCGGCTGCACAGGTTCAGGACGGACAGAAATATGACCCAGGTCGCCATCGTCTATCATTCGGGCTTCGGCCATACCGACGTCATCGCCGCCGACGTTGCGCGCGGCGTCGAGGACGCGGGTGCGCGCGCGATCGCGCTGAAGATCGAGGGCGGGCAGACCGACTTCGACGCCTTTTTCGCGACGATCGCCGAATCCGATGCGATCGTCTTCGGCACGCCGACCTATATGGGCACCGTCTCGGCGCCGATGAAGGCGTTCATGGATGCCAGCGCCGCGGTCTATTTCACCAAACAGTGGAAGGACAAGCTCGGCGCCGCCTTCACCGTCTCGGGCTCGCCCTCGGGCGACAAGCTGAACACGCTGACCACGCTCGCGATCTTCGCGGCGCAGCACGGGATGCTGTGGATCGGCACCGGCCAGAACCCCGGCAACAATGACGACACGTCGGCGGCGACCGACGCCGAGAACCGCCTCGGCAGCTTCCTCGGCGCGATGGCGCAGGCCGCAAACGACAGCCCCGAGGTCACGCCGAAGGCCGGCGACCGCGCCACCGCGGCCTCGCTGGGCAAGCGCGTCGCATCGGCCGCGGCGCGCTGGCGTGCCGGCGCCCGCGAGGCCGTCGCCGCCGCCTGACTTTCCGCTGCGGCGCGCTGTCTTTCGATGGACAGCGCGCCGCCGCCCGGCTAAGCATCGCCCATCCCCGGGGAGCCGCGTCTGTGATGGCCGGTTGAGAGCGGAATAGACCGCGACCCGTTGAACCTGATCCGGGTAATACCGGCGGAGGGAGGGTCGGCTTCACCCCAAAGCGAAACGGGGCGTGAAAACCGTCTTTCGCTCCGGCTAACTGGAGCGACTGCACATGGCCGACATCGATTCCCGCCTCGACAAAGCGCAAGCCCCCCAAGTTTCGTTAGACTCGATCGGGGTGACGACCGGACCCATTCGTGGCAGCCGCAAGGTTCATGTCGCCTCGCCCACCGGCAGCGGCATCCGCGTCGCGATGCGCGAGATCGACCTCGACCCGCACAGCGGCGAGCCCAGCGTCCGCGTCTATGACACTTCGGGCCCCTACACCGACCCCAATGCGAAGATCGACATCGCCGCCGGCCTCCCCGAACTGCGCGCCAGCTGGATCCGCGCCCGCGGCGACGTTCAGGAGGTGACCCAGCGCGAGGTCCGCCCCGAGGATAACGGCCAGCTCGGCCCCGACCGCTCGGGCGGCGTCCCCGCCTTCCCCAACGTCCGCAAGACGGTGCTGCGCGCCAAACCCGGCCATAACGTCAGCCAGATGCACTATGCCCGCCGCGGCATCATCACCCCCGAGATGGAATATGTCGCGACCCGCGAAAATCTCGGCCGCGAGCGGCTCGCCGAATATGTCCGCGACGGGCAGGACTGGGGCGCCAGCATTCCCGATTACGTCACCCCCGAGTTCGTCCGCGAAGAGGTCGCGCGCGGCCGCGCTATCATCCCGTCGAACATCAACCACCCCGAAAGCGAGCCGATGGCGATCGGCCGCAACTTCCTCGTCAAGATCAACGCCAATATCGGCAACAGCGCGGTCGCCAGCGACGTCGCGTCGGAGGTCGACAAGATGGTCTGGTCGATCCGCTGGGGCGCCGACACCGTCATGGACCTGTCGACCGGGCGCAACATCCACGACACGCGCGAATGGATCATCCGCAACTCGCCCGTCCCGATCGGCACCGTCCCCATCTATCAGGCGCTCGAGAAAGTCGGCGGCATCGCCGAGGAGCTGACGTGGGAGATTTTCCGCGACACGCTGATCGAACAGGCCGAGCAGGGCGTTGATTATTTCACCATCCACGCCGGCGTCCGCCTGCCCTACGTCCCCTTGGCGGCGAAGCGCGTCACCGGCATCGTCAGCCGTGGCGGCAGCATCATGGCGAAATGGTGCCTCGCGCATCACAGGGAAAGCTTCCTCTACGAACGCTTCGACGAGATTACCGAGATCATGAAGGCCTATGACATCGCCTACAGCCTCGGCGACGGCCTCCGCCCCGGCAGCATCGCCGACGCGAACGACGAGGCGCAGTTCGCCGAGCTCTACACGCTCGGCGAGCTCACCAAGCGCGCGTGGGACCAGGATGTGCAGGTGATGATCGAGGGCCCGGGCCACGTCCCGATGCACAAGATCAAGGAGAATATGGACAAGCAGCTCGAAGCCTGCGGCGAGGCGCCCTTCTACACATTGGGGCCGCTCACCACCGACATCGCGCCGGGCTATGACCATATCACCAGCGGCATCGGCGCCGCGATGATCGGCTGGTACGGCACCGCGATGCTCTGCTACGTCACGCCGAAGGAGCATCTCGGCCTCCCCGACCGCGACGATGTGAAGGTCGGCGTCGTCACCTACAAGCTCGCCGCCCACGCCGCCGACCTCGCCAAGGGCCACCCCGCCGCCAAGGTCCGCGACGACGCGCTATCGAAAGCGCGCTTCGAATTCCGCTGGCGCGACCAGTTCAACCTGAGCCTCGACCCCGACACCGCCGAGCAGTACCACGACCAGACGCTCCCGGCGGAAGGCGCCAAGACCGCGCATTTCTGCAGCATGTGCGGGCCCAAATTCTGCTCGATGAAGATCAGCCAGGAGGTGCGCGAGTTCGCGAAGCTGCAAAATCAGGACAGCGCGGGCTTCATCGCGGCCGAGGAAGCCGAGAAGGGCATGGCGGAAATGAGCCAGGTCTATGAGGACACCGGTCGCGAGCTGTATATGGGCGCGGGTGGGCGGGAGCATGATTGAGGACAAGTCAAAACGCTGTCCGTCAGTCGCCTTGCCCTTTTCCAAGGATCGAATCGATTTCGCCTTTTCCGTATTTCAGCTCCAAGCGCAGGATGAATTCTGGTTCAACATCACAAACAAATGATAAAAGACCACGCAAACGAGACATTGCTTCGGCATCTAATTTTCCGTTCAATGCGTGGTGGACGGCGGCTCTAATGGACTTCTTTCTGCCATGACCAATTGATATTCTGTCGTCATTAGTGAGTATCAGCCCCGTAACTTCTCTTTTGTATTTCTTTGTTGCAGTTACGGTTTTATCGTCATTAATAGATAATTTTGGATTATTCATATTAGATATTATACGGCGTAACTTCTTTTGTACGCCGGTGAGATATCCAGTTCGCGCAGCGGAGAAGGTCATGTCATCCGCGTAACGAGTATAGGTTATAGTATCTTTTGACACGGCTTCTGTAACTTGACGATCAAATTCGTACATAAGCAGATTAGACACGTGCGGAGAACTCGGAGCACCTATAGCCAACCTTAACGTCGAAGAACTGCTTCGACGATGAAAAAGGATGCGACCGGACATTTCGATATCATCTGGCGTTTCGAATAGCGACCTCTCGGTGGCATACAGCGTCCAATCGGCTTGCCTCAATGATGGAAAGAAATCTCTGAAATCCATCTTTAGTATTGCACCACTCGGAACATGCGCCGCCGCGTTATGACGAATCGACGTGCCTCGCTCATAGGCGGTCGCCGCCGGGTGCACTGGCAATTCCATTAGATAATGCTGCAAAAGCTTTCTCTGAAGCAGCTTAACTTCACGCGCCGGCTGCGCGATCCAGCGCTCGCCACCATTACGCTTCGGTATAGGGTAGGTCTTATATCGACGCGGAGCAGATGAGGCGATTTGCCATACATCTCTCTCGCTCAATCCCGTGAGCGCGGAAAGGGTGGCGATCAATTCGCTCATTTTGCGATTCCATCATACTCGGCGATAGACCGAAAGCGATCATTGTCGTGTTCGTCCCAATAATCGCGGATAACAGCCCTCCGTCGCTTCACATTTTTTGGCAACTGGACGCCACTAAGAGAAATTTGCGCGGCATCATTCTGAGCCTTCGGGTTCGCAAAGCAAAAAACTCGATCGCCCTTTCTCGCCTCTTTTGCCCAGCCGACCGCCGCAGCGCACAACAGGTACCCCGACAGCCTATCGTTATCTATGTTGATGCCGACATGTTGCAAAGACAGCAGAATTTCATCTCTAGAAAGAGCGCCAAACTCTTGTAGAAACCCGACTATCATTTTAATAATGTGGCCCTCTCGAGCGACGTTCAGGCGCGTGTGCTCTTTCAAAGTCTCCAATCTTTTTTCGATTGGACTTTTCAACCTCTCCTTGAGCGTTGTGAGCTTTATACCGGAGTAGTTTTTTCCATTAATTCCTATATCTCCGTCATTTATAGTAAATACGGACGTGCTATTTCTGTTAATCAAAGACTGAAGAGGTCCAAGCTTGATATACGAAGTTTCATCGTTGAAATATTGATCCTGAACCACGACTAGCGTTTTTGATGCAATTTCTTCGTGAGAAGCAAAGGCTCCGAGTTCGGCAAAGCTGCTTTCACTTTCACAAAATAGTAATATTAACTCACAAATTTGAGCCAAATCGTTCTCAAATTGTAGATAGTCATTATACATAGCGCTCTTCACAAAGAATGCGCTGGTATCTTCTGCACGAATAAGGTCAGCACCCTGAGGTATAGGCGTCTCGGGAATTTTGTAGAACGCATCTCTTATCGAGATCGGCGGGTCACCTAGCGCATTTGTCATGCGCCCTCCGCAAAGAAGCACCACGTCCGTGGGCGCTCTCACTCGAATATTGTCGAGTTCCATATCCTCAAGGAATTCGAACAACATAAGAAAGTAGCTTACCTATGCTCCGAAAGAAGTCGATGCGATATCGAGCGGAGCGTGCTCTGAAAGAGTCGATATCGTATCGGGTTCTTTCGGAGCCACAAATGTTACCAATCAAATGAAGTCCGAACGAAACGTCAGACTAGGTGTCCGAGAACACCTTATACGCGTAAGCTAAGAGCAACATAGCACGGGGTAGCTTGTCGTCAATACGGGACGGACTTTGAGCTACCGCAAAAAGGCTCAGCGACCCCAAATCGCCGGTTCAGCATTGCCACGCTGGTAATTACTGCTTCGTTGCATCGCGCCACACCATGCTACACTCCCACCCATGCGCGCCCGGAACCCCCTCTACGTCATGGCCAAGCCGCCGCCGGAGGTGCAGGCGCAGATCGCTGCGCTGCCGCGCAACGATCCCGGGCGCGACCCCGACCTCCTCCATGTCACGCTCATCTCGCTCTACAACCTCCACTATACGCCGCCCGAGTGGCTACCCGCGCGCCCCTGAAACCTTGGCGCCGCGCCGGGCGGCTTCGCTGCGGCCCCACCGCAAGATGAGGCTTTCCTACATTATCCCGCCATGCTTCAAGCGGCCCGGAAAGCAGCATCCCTCCCTTTACGGCGCGCCATCCTTCCGCAGCGGCCCGGCAAGCGATCGCCATTGGGCTGAACTTTCCTGAACTTTGGGTGCAGGGAGCGCGCCCTGCATCCCCGGAATCGGTGGCCGTCCGCGCCCGGTATCGCATGCGAAGGCGGAGCCACGTCAACGTGACCGGGCGGCGCGCAATAGCGCCGATCGCGGGAGATCGACGCCCGCGTCGCGGCTTATCGACTATGGATGGAGGCCCGAGCCGGAATCAAATAACTCCAATTTTTCCTAATTATTCTAGTTACTTCATCAGTTCAATTTCGCGCGAATGCCCCCAATTAGGCCCCCAAGAATTTTGCCTTCAGAAGTAATCGAACCGACTCCGGATGAGCAGCGGCGCCCCGTCGCTCGGGCTTGATTGTAGCTTGGACCAGCGTCCCAAACCGACTTTCTCCCCTCCGTCCAAGATCAATGCCGCCAGCCAAATCGGCCCTCTCGCCGAAGCAGTGGCCATCACGCGCCGAAGCCTGTCGAAGGGACAATGGCCGCCTGATCGGCTGGAACGACTTCGCCCGGCGAACCGGGCGAAGCTTTCCAATTTAGTCAGTCACCGTTGCGGCGGCTGGACCGCGACCAGATCAGGTTGAACGTCTTACTGCCCTCGTCGTCGAAGAGATTGGCGAAGATCGGAGCGGCAAAGGTCGGATCGTCGAGCTTGGCGCTGAGATAGGCGCGGCCTTCGTTCGACGTCTTGGCCCAGGCTGCCCCCACTTCGGTTCGGCCAACGAACACCCGGTGCGAGGGAGCATTTTCGCTCGGGGAGTTGTCGGCGGGGACGATGCGGACCCCTTTCGTCTGGAGACTGAGTGTCGCGATTTCGCCGACATATTCGCCGTTCGCGGATTTCTTGAAAGTGCCGATGGTAGCCATGTGAAGTTCCTTTCCAAACCCGAGACCATGCCCTTCACGGCCTCGATGGCTTGGAACATGACAGGGACTGCCGCGGCCGCAGCCGAAGGCCCGCAAGCGCAGCTGGAGGACGGCAGGCGCGCTCTTTTTTGCCTCGCGAGGAATGACGGCCGATGCCGGCAGGGGAAAAAAGTGCGCGCGTGCCGTTGCGGCCCCCGAGCGGCAGAGGCGCAGCCGGTTTCGGTCATCAAGCCAATCGCAAGAGGCCGTGGGGGGCAGGGTGCAGTTGCAACGAAGGAGCGATGGCGAACGCGTCGCTCACGGAGAAACTCGCCGACAATTGTCGGCACCCCCTCAGGCTCAGAATGGCAAAGGCTCGCTCGTGCCCGCGTAGCTCCCAGCGATAATGTTGTATCAGGCGCGAGCCCGCTTCGCCGGTGCGCGCGCAGGCTTGGCTGCGGGCTTCCGGCCGCCCCCGCTCCCCTTAGCGCCGAGGCCGATCTGCTTTGCGAGGGTCCTGCGCTGCTCCGAATAATTCGGGGCAACCATCGGATAGTCTTTCGGGAGGTTCCACTTGGCGCGATAGTCCTCAGGCGTCATGCCATAAGCCGTCATCAAGTGCCGCCGCATCATCTTGAGCTTTTTCCCGTCTTCCAGGCAGACAATATAGTCAGGCTTCACCGACGCGCGCACAGAAACAGCCGGTTTCTGCTCTTCGACGGGAGCCTCGACTGGCACGTCCAGTCTCGTAAGCGCGCCGTGAACGCTCGATATGAGGTTGGGAAGATCGGAGAGGCCCACGCTGTTGTTCGATACGTGCGCCGCGACAATATCCGCCGTCAGCGTGAGCAACATATCCTTCGTATCTTCCGCCATCGCTGATTTCCTCTTTCCATAGCGCCTAAACCAGGCGGCCAAGACTGTGTGACAGACAATGCAACGCGCCGCGCGCCCCTTTTAGGCGCGCGGCGCGGATTTTTTCGAACTTCGAGAATGGCATGCGAGGGCGGCGGCGCGTGCCGCCCTCCTGCGCCGTTACGCCGCTTCGCGTTGTGGCTTGGCCCCGCCCTCTTCCTGAGCCAGCTCGCCGTGCGCCGGGATGGTATCAACCCCGCCGCGCTCGGTGTAAGCGCTGGGCGGGAAGGACATCCATTTCGGGACCCAGCCTTCGACCTTGGCTCTGCCGTTTGTACCGCCCAGATGGTCACGGACGATCGATTTCAACGTTGCGCCCTTCTCCTTGGCGTTCGCGGCGGCGATGTCGGCCCCGCCGACCTCTGCAACAAGCGCGGTCAAGACTTCCTTGTCCCGAAGCCCTTCAAAGAAGGCATCGTCGGCGCTCCACCACTTCGCCATGTCGAGACCGATGTGCAGGCCCACCGCTTCCACCGCCGCGCTTCCCGCGAACAAGGTTTCACCGATGACGATAGCGATAACGTCCATGACGGCGCGGTCGGGAAGGTCGAGCAACCGCTGGAAAAGCTCCGGCAGCGGCATCGCATTACCGCCCGTCACATGCGGTTCCTCGGCGCCGAAACCGAGCAGCGCCAACACCGCGCGCCGTTTCTCGTCAAAGACCGTCTCGCCTTTGCAGACTTCGACGCTTTCGCACACATCGTCGTCCTTCGCCGATTGCGCCTCGACCCGGACGTGCCAGAGCGGCGATCCAGCGATGGCGTGGGCGACCATCAACCGCAGCGCGACCGCCGGATGGCCGGTCAGCGCCGCGCGCACGGCGGCATGGCGATGCAGATCGATATAGATCTGCATCCGCGACGTCAGTTCGGGGCGCGAGGCCTTAGGCGCGACGTCGATTGCCTCGCCCTTGTCGAGCCGCGCCGCCTCCTTTGCCGTGACGAAGCCTTCGTGAATATCGATTTCGCCGCTGTCGCGCACCTCGACATAAATGCGCCCGCCTTTCCGTTTGGGCGCGTGGCGATGCTCCCACGCCCGGAAATATTCGCCTCTGGGCAGGATGACGACTTCGCTCCACCCATCGTCCAGAAACTGCGCGCGGCGCCCCTCGACGGCGGCAAGCTGCGCCGTCCAGAAAGCATCGCTATCGGCAAAATAGCGCTCGTCGCCGAACAGGTCGGCAATGATCGCAAGGCCGCTCGCTTCGACGTCGAACAGCGCATGCTCGGTGCGGATCGCCCCGCCGCCGAACAGCCAGTTCTTGAGCTGCGCGCCTTGCGGGCAATAGGTGTCCGCATCGTGGAACAACGCGAGCCATGCGCGCTGCTGAGATTTCGAGGCCATGGTCAGATGTCGCACGGTGCCCGAACTGATCTTCTCCTTCGCGTAGAGCGACCGGATGCGCGGCAACAGATTTCCGAGCGCGAGGATGCGCTTCACCATCGGCGCGGGCATGCCGAAGGTGTCGGAAAGCTCGGCGAGGCTCCGGCCTTCTCGAACGAGACGCGTGTAGGTTTCCCACTGGGTCACCTCATCCGCATCGCGCCGCGCGACATTTTCGATCAGCGAGGCTTCGAGCGCGGCGACATCGTCGCCCTCTTCGAGGATCGCGCATGGCAGCGGTTCGCCCTCCCCTTTCTCACCGGCGACGATGCTCGCCGCCGTGAAGCGCCGCGCGCCCGCGACAATCTCGAACGCGCCGTCGGCGCAGTTCGGCCGCACGATCAGGGGAACGAGCACGCCGCGCGCGCGAACAGTCGGCAATATGTCCGTCACGTCAGGCGCCTTCTTGGCATAGCGCATGTTGGTCCGGCTGATTGACAGCTTGCCAAGGTCGATAAAGTCGAGTCTCATGATCGTGCTCCTCGTGAGCGCCGGTTCCGTCTTGTCTTGAAGCGGGGCGGGACCGGCTATGGATGACGGCGAAACGCGCCGCCTGCGTCAGCCCTCACCCTCGTCTGCCGAGAGTTCGGGAAGCTCCGGATCGTCTCCAGCGATCAAATATTCCGAGATCGGCGTCACGCCGCCGCTGTCGCCGGCCTCGAACGCAGCATGACGGGCGAGCAGCCAATCCGCCGCCTTGCTGGCGAGGCTCGCGGCGCAAAAGATCGCGCGATTGTCCTCGCGCAGCACGTCGAGTAATCGCGAGGTATCGATAATGTGAAGGAACGCGGCTTTAGCGTCTGAAATCCGCAGAATTCCGCCGTTATCTGATGGTCTTTGCTTCGCATTATTTCACGACAAACCTCTGCGGTCGTTTGAC